>CEQA01033319.1_pt1 | contig 11406 bp, 14 predicted proteins | sample 530501 | NCBI WGS metagenome assembly CEQA01 (sample SAMEA2620227, study PRJEB7988) | marine metagenome | isolation source: saline water (ENVO:00002010), including
TGACACTACGCCTCTGGAGCATTTAGATGCCAGCCAGACCCTTCGCTGCCGCTACCAAGGAATTCTTCCAATTCTTTGTTTTGGCTGCGGTTCTGCTCAACTTGGCGTGCTTCAAAACGAACCTTAGCAAAAGCACGATAGGCCCACTCTTCCCCCTCATCCATAGCGTCGAGGATCCCCTTCCACCATTTATGCTCAATCATCTGAAGCTCTTGCTCAGTCAATGGCTCTGCCTCTGGAAAGTCCTCGTAAAACCAAACCATAAACCCTTTTTTCTGAGACCATCGACGAAATTCACTTGGAACCACAGGATGTCCCTTGAATGCTTCTGACTCAGAACGAGCGCTGGCAGCGTACCAATCACTCTTGATAAACTTGCCACCCAAGACACAATTACGAGCAACACGACGAAATGCCTTCTGCCGCTCTGTAGCCTTATAATCCAACAACTCTGGATCGATCCAAGGCGTCAGTTCATTTGCAGCAGACTTACCATTGTTAGTTTTTCTGCCCATATCTGCCTCCAGCAGTCATATCTATACTTAATAGTGTATATCAAGCGGTGCGAGTTTTGTTACTCATACCGCGATTTGAGCTTGCATCAACTAAACGAGTATTCCCCTCACTATTATTCTGAGGGTTACCATCTACGTGATGAACATCTTTGTTTGCGGGAACTTTTTTACCCCGAGACGCATACCATTTATTAAGTCTACTTCTTGCTACGTTTCTTCCATTACGGTCTGCTTTAGCTTTTTTAGACTTGTGGTCATCTTCGTACTCGTCTTCATAGCATCGGCACCGGCCACGCTTGTCCCTTACCGGCTTGCCCTTTTTGCAAGGCTTACAAGGCTCTTTAGCCATCTTCGAATCTCCTTATCTACTTAGGTTTACCAAGGAATGGCTGAGGCTTCGCAAACATAGAACGGAATTCATTGTCGAACATAATACCCATAAATGGACTTTCTCTCAGATCTGCAGCCACTTCATGGCCTCTAATTTCAGCGATATATGAAGTCATGGGCACTGGCTCCTTTAAGGTTTTCCTTACAAGACTTATTGGCCTAAGCTTTCTACCAGTTGCCTTCTGAAAAGCCTTCGGTACAATTTTTCCATAATGAACAGCGCTTGCTTCTCTACCCATGTGGCTGGTGTGTTTACCCATCACCCCACCAATAAATGCGATTCCGTCGTAGCCTTCATCAACGGCAATTCTCGCTGCTTCTTTTACGCCAACCTGAGTCCACTCGGGGCTTTTCTTGAATGGCATATTAGGAACCTTTTCAACCGGCTGCATTAGTTCATTAACTAAACCATTCATTTTGCCGTGAAGCAGATTTCGAGAATCAGAAACCTCAACCAAGTTATCAAACCTCTTTTTATCTGCTGAGGAAAGGTTCTGATAAAAATCGTTTATCTTTGGGTTTCTATACCCTACGATGGGGCCGTAAGCTGTGTCTTTCTTGGCTGCAAATATACCATGGTCGAGGTCTACGTAATCTTTATCTTTTAGATCGAGCCCATTGCTGCTCATAAATTTAAATACTTCATTTTCCGCATCTTTCGCTTTAAGGCGAGCTTTGTTTTCCGAAAGAAATGCCCTTTTAAGATCTCTTTCTGTAGGGCGATAACCAGATCCCTGATAACCAGCGTCATCGGACACATCCCCAAGAATAGGGTCATCACGTTTCTTTCTATTTGCGGCCCATAATCTGGCTTTTTGGTTCGGGTCAGATTGAACTTCTTCTACTAGCAGAATCTTTCTATACTCTCCCATTCCATCGTCCCAAACATACTGGTCTGTCATTCTCAAGTGAACAAAAATGTTGTTCTCGTCCCAGTGGCTTCGAGTGCTATAGTCGCCGCTTTTATTGGTATAAATATTATTCTTGTGGAAACTTTTCCACGAAAAATAATCATTGCGATCTTTAGGAAAGTTTTCTCCGTAACGCTCAACGAAAAATGGGCGAGCCGCATCGAACCGTTCTTGTTTTGTTGCGTCCTCCCAAGCGTCTGGAGTATCAAACCTGCTCTTCACAAACTCTTCATCAATTCCATAATTTTTCAAAAACGGATCCTCGTTTATTCGTAGAGACTTGCTATCAAGCTGAACCAAAGCTTCTCGATAAGTATTATTCGCGCCTCTTTCCAAACTTACACTAGGAAATTTAGGGGGCGCTATCTTAGTAGTCTCAGCAAACTCAGAAAACTCTTTGGCGACAGATTTCCAAGTCTTCCAACGATCACTTCTGGTGAGTTCAAGAGCATCTTTTTTCTTGGATAGATACGCATATAAATTGGCATAGATCGCATTTTTTTCAATAGCCACGGACGCAACGCCAATATCAGTTGCTATACGCTGAAGCTCTTCAAATTCAAGATCCATCATTTCTGGTGAATCAGGGGCGCCTTCGGCATAACGAAGGTCTCGCTCATTCCAATGCTTTACTTTAAGCAATTCTTCAGTTTTCTTCTTATCGGCCCTATACCCAGATGGATTCGAAATCATATCTGGAAGGCTTAGAATTTTATGCTCTAGGCGCTTCAAAGGCGTCGAAAGTCGCTCATTTACACTGGAAGCAAATCGATTAGCCCTTGCAATCTCATCACGGTAATGATTGACAATTGCATCTGTTTTAACGTTAATGAGATCGGATAGCTCTGAAAGAACTGCGTCTGATTGACTTCTATCGTAAGCAAGGGCTAACTGCTTGATATCTGGATCGTTCTTCAGCAACCACTGTTCCATTCGATCATATGGAATTGACCCTGCGGCATCATGCTTGGCCATTTCTCTCTTTCGAATATTCCTGTAATGATCTCTGACTTTTGCAACCTCATCTAAAAGATCGCCACGTAGAAGGTCGCGATTCATCGCTTGATATTCTTTAGATTTATGCCACTCTTGGCGCTTTGTTCCGTCTGGATTTCTGCTTAACCACCTATCCATAGGATTAAGCTCTACATCATCTGGAAGAGTCCCAGGAAGATCCTCAAAATCTTTTGCGGACTTTCCTGAAAAATATTCGAACATCTTATCGTTTAGAGCTTTTTCACCACTTGCTTTAGGTATCGATATTGCATGCCACCTATTAAAATCGTATTCTTTATCGCCACGTCCAGAGTATTGATGGAAAGGTTTTGAGTCTGAAGTTCTTCCCCTGGCATACTCGTCCTCATCTATACTTTTAATAAAACGCTCACCACCATCAGCTTGAACGTTGTGCATAAAGGTATGAGCCCGTGCATCGACTCGATTAGCATCAATGCCTTTGCTATGGTGCTTTTTAAAGTACTCTTTGAGTGGCCACTCTACTGCCGACCAAGACTCTTCTTGTGCGGTTTTAAGCTCGTAATATCGCTTGCCCTCACGGCCTGTTGGTCGGCCCCTCTGAATAACATCGAAGTCAATTCGGTTTTGATTCAAATACTTGAGAATCTCCTCTCGAGTAACATCACGCCTTCCTTCTAATTTTAGGTCTTGTAGGTACTCATCGAGGCCAGTCGCTCTAATTTCTGCAGGAGTCACGCCCATCGACTTAGTAAATGAGCCCTGGTAGGCATTGGTATCTGGATTGAATCGAAGAAATTGATCGATGTTGACCTTCTTCGGCATTGTAGACGCAGAGGAAATGAGGCCAGAAGTCCACATCCCTGAAGGCATAACCCCTGCTGGAAGCTCGATTTCTTCTGCCGCCTCCTCAGTGACTTCTTCCGATGTATCTACTTTCTTGGCCGCAGCCTGCTCATCCATTGATCGCTGAACTCTCTGGGCCTCAAGAATCAGATCATCTGCCATGTCGGCTGCTTCTTCAGCACTCTTACCGGCATCAACAAACTGATCGATCATACCCTTTCTGGCGTTCATTACCCTACGAGCTTTCAAGCCTTGAGCAACGGCTGCTCCTGCGCCAGCACCGTACAGCGACCACCTCAAGACATCAGCAGCAGCTTCGTCATCTCCTTCGAGCTTATACAGTCCTGCAGAGGCCATATCAGCGACGTATGACAATGGGCTTGGATCAAAAGAAAGAGCAGCAAGACCAGCTTGAGCCGTACCGTAAGCGCCGCCGACATAGTCAATGGTTCCCTCAGGCACACCAGCAGTCTCTTCAGATTGAAGAAGGGCATATGGATCAAGAAAACCAGTGGTCTTTTCTTGAACGTCCTCAATGCGTTCCTTTAGCTCTTGCTGTTCCATTCCCTCTTCAGATTGAGGATAAACTCGAGGCTCACCAGTCTCTGGGTCACGCTTCTCCAAAACCAAACCAAGCTCAGGGTCCATTCGAACAAGCCCCTCACCTTCAGGGCCATACTTTTTCTGGAGTTGCTCTTCTTGAACAGCAGCATCTTCGGCCTCAATCTCAGCAGTCAGCTTTGGATCTCTTGTTGCTATAGACTCTAAAAGACCGCCAGCCAATGGGATGTTCCGCACCATAGACAGCGCCTTAGAGCGATCCATGTACTTTTCAATTTCATCCGCCATTGGATCAGGCGCGTCAAACCTTTCTTTGGCCGCCGCCCTCTGTTCTTCCGTAATGATCGGCTGACCGATTCCAAACTTCTTGGCTGAAGCCTCTGCCTTTTTAATTTCCAAAGGGTCTACTTCTGGCGAAAAAGTCGCAGGAGAAAACGTTGATCGAGCCAAAACTTCGTCATCCGAAGGCTCCATCATTCCGAGAGCGATTAGTTGATCGAGTTCTTGATCAGTAAGGGTCTCAGCCATTTTTAATCCTTATCTTCTAACCGTAGAATTATATTTCCATCGGCTGACACGAAAAACGCAGAGCCATCTTCGTACTCTCTACGCTCTCCGACCCTACCATCATACTGAACAACAGTAGATTTCTCAGGACGCTTAATTGCGTAACCCTGGCTGTTGTAGTCTTGCGTTGACGCAGCAACAGCAAACCCTTGTTGTGCGTCTATCGAGGCATCCTTAGGGTAGTTCTTGGCGGATTCTCGGTAAATATCCATCGCTGTATCTACATAACCGTCTTCATTTGGTGGGGGATAATAAGAAGGTCCGACAGGAAATGGCTCGCCCGTAGATGTGCCGCGCTGATACAGGGGTTTACCGTCCTCACCGATACCAATAAACGTATCCGATGAACGGTTCGTTTCTTCGTATTTACGTGCCTCTTGAGCAAGCTCAAACAAAGTTTTGCCTTTCCCAGGAGCGGCACCACCAACATCGATTCCTATTTCTTTAAGTGTAGGCTCCCGACGTTTTGGCTTTCCATATCCAGGCTGACGCTTTTCCCACTCTGAAAAATCCCAGTACGTAGATCGTTCAGGCTTCTTTTGTTTTGCCGTAGGCTGAGATTTCATGAAATCGGACAACACTTGATCGTCTTGACTGACATCAACTCCAGGTGGAGCCATCAATGCGCCACCTCCATAAAGTCTCTTTGCCTCACTTGTGTCAGCAAAACCAATCGGTGTTTTTTTAGCCATGTTATTACCAGTCCTTGCATGACCAGTACTTGGCCATCAACTTATCGTCTGCATCAAGCTTGTCGCACCCGTGCCTGGCTCGAAAGTTTTTCTTCCGTTCAGGATTGTCGCTTCTGTTTTCCATGTTGGCGTCACCGAATCGGATGACTCTTTCTTTGTTGCCAACCTTGGCCTTCACGACTTTTTGTTTCTTACCATAACTAGGCTCGCCTTTTTTGATGTAACGAGGGCTGTTGGTTTTAGTTGGTATGCCTTTTCCCATAACAAACGCCCTTACGCCATTGCGCTTTTCAACGTTTCATCGTCTTTAGCTGCAGCAGCAAAAGCTTCATCAGTGGGCGCACCCTTAGCACCCTTCTTGCGCATTCTCTCACCAGATCCAGCCTTGATTCGCTTACGCTTGGCGTGAATGTTTGCGTATAGACCTTTTTTCTTACCAGGCATCAGTACGATCCTCCAACCTTGTAGTGCGGATTGCCACCGCCCTTCATGTTTTTAGCCATTTTTTCCATTGTCTTCGCATCCTTGGCATGCGTCTGAGACGCCTTTGCCAACTGTTTAGACTGCTTCGCGTGAGCTTTCGACGCATTCTTTAGGTTCTTAGCAACTTTTTTGGCCGCTTTCTTGGGGTCATTTCCCTTGTTCGCAGGGTTATGAGCCAACGTTTTATCGTCAGAATCTAATTTGTATCCCATTTTACTCACCCATCCTAAACGGCTCTAGATACCGCTCAGCAGGCCCTTCTTGGCCAATCTCAGCCTGCTCAATCAAGTACTCTCTAAGAGCCGATGAAAGCACTCTTCTGTGCAAATCAGTAGACAAAACACCAGCCTCGTACAACTTGTCTGCCATCGGAATGTCTTCTGACAACTCGTTGAAGCTAGATTCGGTCAAATCAGACTCCTCAAGCGGGCCACCCTTCAGGTCATACGACATATACGCAAGCGTAGCGTCCAGCTTGCCCTGCTGAGCCATCTTCTTCATGGCCATGAATGTGGGCATAAACGCAGCACCAGCGGCACCGCCAGCAATACCGGCAACCTTTAGAGCCTTGCCGCCAACACCCTTGGCAACCTTCATAAACTTATTGGCGTTGTGTGCAGCCAAATCTGCCTGAGCGCTTGCTACCAAGGCGCGGCGTTGAGCAATTTGCCTAGTATAATCAGCACGCTCGAAACTTTTCTCTCTGACAAACTTTCGAGTATTGTCTCGAATCCAGTCTTCTGTATGTGCTGCGGCGGGAGATAGACGAGGGTTAAAACCAGGAACACCCTCGTTAATAGCAATGTTCATGGCCCAATACAGATTTCCCTTGGCCCTCGGCCTGAAAAACCCTGGAGGACGCTTAGACAAGGCACCTTCAATCATTTGATCTTCAAAGAAAGCAGTTCGCTTAGTCGGCACTAGTCCAGTTTTCTTCTTGTCAGGCAAAGCAGAAAAGAAAGCATCAGATTGCTTCTCATTGATAAACGCAGAATCAGTCGGAGTCTCTACACCAAGTTGCTGCAACATCTTGTCTCTACGGTTGCGAGCACCAACAGCGGCCCTGCGGCTAGCCTCCTTGCTGCGAACAATCTTCTCAAGATCCTCTGCCTTCGCCTCATGAACACGGCCCGCCTCTCGCCATGTCTTTGGAGATGTGGCAGTAGCGCTACCGAAACCGCCAGCAACAGCGAAAGAGATCGGATCAGCAGCATCCAACGCATCCCAAAACTCTTGACTTGTCGATGCATCACGACCAGCAGACCAACGGTCAATGTCTTCAGCATCAATCAATTGCTGCTCTTCCCATTCTGCCTGGGCGCGAGCACGAATATCCGCTGGATCCTCCATCGTGAACCCAACATCGTAAGACTGAGCAAGCTCTTTATCGTCACCGTTCATCTTTTAATCCTAACCAGTACCAGTAGTAAGCTTGTTATATTCTGCGCGCTCGGCAGAACTCATTTTAGAAAGTGCAGCCTGTTTTTGGTTTTCAGGAAGCATAAAAATGTTAGCGAATTTCCTTGTCTTATCGCTGTAAGCAGCATCTGCGGAGCCAGCCGCAAAGAGGGCCGGATCCTTTCGCTCCGTTGGTTTAGGTGCCTTGGGCGCCGAAGGAGGCTTGTACAATGGATTCTTTGTTACCGTTACCGGAGGCGGCTCATCAGAACCCCAGCCCTTCTTTTCAACCGTGAGCTTACCGGCATCAGCTTGAGCTTTCATGCCCTTCTCGGTCCACTGGCCTTTCGTGTCCACTCTACCACCAGTAAACAGCGGAGCAAACAAGCCGCCCTTTACCTTCGGACCACCACCGCGCCTTTCCTCACGCTTGGCTTGTCTTGCGGCCCTCCTGTCTGCGCGTCTCTGCTGACCCTTGGTTAGCTCACCACCACCAGTAACATCACCGCCCTTGCCCTTCTTCATCGCACCAATCAAGCCACCGCCCGCCTTTCCCTTAGCGATGGCACCAATCGGACCAGAGAGAACCTGAACACCAGTTGAGATCATGTCAGACTTGGCGTCTGTCTTGGCTTTCTTGGCAACAAGCTTTGAATCAGCAGCTAATTCCTCAGTCTCGTCGGCACCCTGCTGCTCAGCAAGAGCGACACCTAAAGCAGCCTCTTGATGAAGATTTTGTCCGGTGTCAGCAGCATAATCAGTCTGAATACCACGCATTCTTCTTCGAATATCGTCTACTTTACCCATTATTGCTTCCCTAAAATACGGCCAACACCGCTCGCTGAGTCATATGAATACTTCAATCGACCAATTTTTGGCGAATATGCACTATATATGGCTTTTGTGCCGTCCTTACTGAGCAAAACAACGTCGACATTTGGCCCTAAATCCTCTCGAATCGCCACCAAACCCTCATCTGCGTCCTGAATATCCGCATATTTAACGTTCGCTTCCATCAACGCGCGAAGCATCGATTCATCCCTTTCTGCATCATAAATGCCGCCAGATGAATCAATTTCGTCCCGATCTAGCTCCATTGCGACCACATCACCGCCAAATCGGTTGTAATCACGCATATTTTGCGACATTTCACGCACAGAACCCGGAATAACTGGCGTTAATTGCTCGCCACCGGCACTTCTAGCCAAATAGTCTATGCGCTCATCAGATGGATACATATCAGACAAGAACTTCGAATCAACCTCGTCCTCATCACCCATCCAATCCATCAAAACCATGTCTGGACTGCGACCATACTGATCGTCAATCGGCTGAACATCGTCCAACAATGATGGATCAATCTTCTGACCACCAGACAATGGAATCATCATCGTAAATCCACCATCACTAGATGGCGTAGACCTAACACCAGTATCCATCAACGGATCAGCAGACTCACGAGTACGATTGCCACCATCACCAAACATCACATTCATCTGTGCATCTAGAATGTCAGAGCCCATATCCACAATGCCCTGACCATATTCCTTGGCCATGTCCGTTAAGCTCTTGCCCTCTTCGCCCTCTGCCATACCTGCCCCCGCTGGACCTGATGCCTTTGCATACTCCCTTAACCGAGAGTTCTCTAAATCTTCAGACGTTCTTCCATCAACGCCAACCACAACAACAGTAGTAGTACTTTTGTGCATCAACGCCTCCGAGACACATCATACTACATTTCATTAACTCATAAACAAAACCTCCGACTACTAAAAGCAGCCGGAGGTAAGAGAAACAACACTGATGTGTTCACCTTCGCGCTTTGTTTATGATGAATAACGACACCACTCGCTGAGACACCAAACGCTCTGGCATAGACAGCCTACCCAGTAGTTGGCGCACCGTCAATACTACTCAGTCTTACCTCCACACACGGACCCTCAAGCTTCGATGCGTAAACAGACCGAGCAGTCAACAAAACAACCTGTGTGTCATCTCGAATAATACCCCCCATTACCAGAGAATCCAGAACAGATTTCACTACATTATCTATGTCTGGTTTAGAGCTATGCCACAGTCTATGCTCTGGATCCTTCTTGCGAAGCAATCTCTTTGGCCTCGGAAACACAGCAACAATCTCAGCCTTGCATAAGTCATCACTTGGTGGACGACTCCAAGCATTCCTTGCCAATAGAGCCGCAGACCTTTCCCAGTCAGCAGTCTTCTTCGGTGTGTACAAACGTACATGTCCACCCATCTTCGCTGCCCTTGGCCTACCCTTACCAATCGGTGGACCCGGTATCAAACAATCAAACTCCCAAGACATCTAAACCACCTACCTTCTCACAGAGTGAATCTATTGCGTCAATCAACTTGTCCATGTTCGGTGGATGATTCAATGAATCAGCATCACGCTTCGCAGACAAATGAATATCGTCCACAGTAGATGACAATGATTGCAACATCCCTGGTCGATACAATGAACCATAAAGATCAGTCAAAGCCCATGACATATCCAAACGAGATGGAGCTTTCTTTGACCACCACGGAACACCTTCATTCCAAGACTGATCATTCAATGCTTGAGTTGCCAAGTAGCCATACCAATCACTGATAGCCATACGAAGCAATCGCTGAACTGTTCCACATAGAACACGAATATCTCTGTCTTCATCAGTGCCAACTATGGTTTGCATCCCATGCTCCTTTCTTAAACTTGTCGAATCTAACTGGACCAGTCCTGATCCACTCTGGCCACCATGAACAACCAAGCAACCACTCAGCATCGTCAACACTGATCGCAACCCATCTTGTACATGGATGCTTATACACATGACGAACTACAAATGGAACTTGTTCTCCAGCTTCCAATAGATCAAAGCATCGTTGCCAAAACGGATCAAACAACTTGTTGCGATACTTGTACATCTTGATGATTCGTCCACTGCCAGAGAACTTACCGATGTCCAATCGATGATTGTAAACCTGACGAACTAAGTAGTTAGATTCCAATACATCAGAGATAGAAACTTCTCCTTTGTGTTCATGTACAAAGAAGCGATGAACAGCCTTCAATGCACACCATGCTGCAGCAACACGATAATGCGGAGTAGCAGCAGTCTTACTCTTTCTGATTCTCGGAACCAACTGCTCCATAGCTTTACGCCATTGCTTGTTTGCATGAGCATGAGCAACAACCAATGCTCTGCCTTGTGGATCAATGACAGCAACCCATTTATCACCACGATGAAGTTTCCACTTATGATATTCAATCGCCTCTTGTCTCATTGATTCAAGATCATCTTCATACAATGACCAATCACAAGAAGACGAAACATAGATCTTGTCTTGAAGCTTTCGGACTACATCACTTCGTTCTTCATCTAAACCAACACGACGACAAACAATATCGCCTGGTAGAAACCAATCCTTTGCTCTACCTTTAGCGTTTACCAATCGATGGAAGAATACTTCTTCTGTATACGGAACACTGATCGCATCACGTATCTGATCAACCTCGTCTCCATATATCGGCTCTTCAATCACGCCATCAATGCCATTAGATGGAAAGAACTGACTGAGAACCATGCAGTCCATCAGTTGTATTCTCCATCATTCCATGTCCAATGAAACGCAGACAACGTCATGATCCTCAGCCATAGAGCAGAACTTCCACAGTCAATGCGAACCCATATAGCCAAGTTACCGTCATCGTCTTCACTGCACATTGGATCACCAATATCCAGAGACGGAAAAGCACGATCAACAAGATGAAGCATAGATAGCCAAGCACCCTCGAAGAACCATTCAGTATCCGATGAGAACTCAACATCATCTATTGGATAGAACTCGAGTTCGTCTTCTTCGTCTACATTAACGATCATGTAATCTTCACCTTTCCGAGAACTCATGACTAAAGTCTCCAACAGACATCGACATACCTCGTTCTACACAATGATGTTGATGCTGCAATCCAACCATAATCAATAGTCTCAACTAAACGAGTGTAGCCGAGAGACACACTTATTGCAATACACACAAGTCGTGGGGGCACAGCGGTGGGGTGAT
>CEQA01004928.1_pt1 | contig 11351 bp, 10 predicted proteins | sample 530501 | NCBI WGS metagenome assembly CEQA01 (sample SAMEA2620227, study PRJEB7988) | marine metagenome | isolation source: saline water (ENVO:00002010), including
GCTGACAGATTGGGTTGGCGAAATTGGCTTGCCTTTATTCAACGTGAATAAAGCGCGAAGCCTATCGTCATCAGAGCCTTGTGGCGCGGCCATGCCCATTGTACCGAATAAATTATTAAAATTAGCGCCCATCGTTTCGGGTGAAAGCCGCGCATACTGGGCCATCATCGGGCCTAATCCCTGCATGACTTCATTATAGGTTGGATTCCGCATAGCTTCTGGCATTGGGCCAACCAATTCATTGCTATCTGGAACCACATTACTTTCATTGAAAGCGAGTAGGTCAGGGTCGCTTGTCGGCACAAATGTTGGTATGTACTCACCGTCATATAGACGTTGCCCAGTAGGTGTCCTTCCCGTTGGACCCGCGCCGGGCGCCACCATAGGACGAGGCATCTCGGCACCTGACCCGCGAGGGGCTAAAGCGTCCGTAATAGCATTGCCAAACAACCCAGCTGCTCTGTCTTTATCCGCAACTGCCTGTCGGGCCGCTTGGATCTGAGCCCGTACTTGTTCAGCCTCGGCTAACGCTTTTTCCGCTTGGGCCGCTTGGTATTGGCGCTTTTCAAATGAGCTTTGAGGCGTAAAAAAATCTCTTGCCAGATTTCCAAACGCTTGACCTAGTGGCGTTACATAACGGCTGCTGTATGGGTTCTGTCTCATGTTGCCAGTTTCCTAATAAACAATCGGCGAGTAAGAACTGGGCTTTAACGGGTGGTATGCCGCCGCCCCTGGCCCGACAACCAAGCCGCCAGGGCTTGAGCCGCTACCACCCCAGCCGCTGAATAGATCGCCGCCGGTCATGCCGTACATACTTCCCGCAGAACCCGCCATCGTCAGCAGATCGCCAAACATATTTGGCTGCTTGTAGGCGTTGTTCGCAGCCACTTGCTGTTCGAGGGGCAGAAGCTCGGCGCTGCGATTAGCCGTTGTGCTGATCTCGCCGAGCTTGCCGCCTTGCTGCGCCATAAATAGGTTGTTGCCAAACTGCTGATCGCCAAAAGCGCCCATTCGAGCCAAGCCTTGAGCGTATTTCTTGCCGGATTTCATGGCATCATTAACTTTCCGCGCAATCTCTGTGTTGACAACATCCGGCGCACTGCCGGTTGTTGGCGCAAATTGATTTGCTGCGCCGATAGCCTCTTGGATCTGCGTGTCCCTTTGACGTTCAACATCTGCAAGACCGGCGTCTTGTTTTGTCTCATCCCAGTTTCCAAGGGACTCATCAAAATAACCGCTGGCTTCATCCTGATAGCCTTCCTGTCGAGACATTTCTGCAAGCGCAGCCTCGTTACGCGCTTGCTGCATCCGCTGCTGGTTTTTACCCATCTGCCGAGCGTTATACGCTTGCCCAGCTGCGCTGACTGCCATGCTGGCGAGAATTGTTGGACTACACATTAGCTTATGACCTTTGAAGATCCGGCACCTCTAGATGCCTGATTAAACAAACCTGTCCCTAAACCTCTGTAGCCAGCCCTTTCAGCGCGAAGCCCTGTGCCAATGTCATTAATGAAACTTGCAAAAACCGGCCCCAGAGCATCGTAAACTGGTGGAGCCGTAAGAGTTCCAGATCGCGCAACGGCGCTTGACGCAGCAGCTGATGGATCAGCAGCTGCGCGGTTTTGGGCGTAAAGGTCACTCCGCGCCGATTCAATGTCGCCTCTGGCTCTGTTTGCAGCGCCAATCGCACGGTCACCAAGCATGGCCGTGTTCTTCGCGTACAGTTCCTGTAAATCACCAAGACGCCGCGCTCCGGCTGAAGTGTTTAAATTGCCTACGCCAGCCAGCGATAGGATCGCCTTGCGCCGTGCATCATTAAATTGATCCGTAAGTTGCGGTTGATAGAAATCGAGATACCCGGTTCTTATATTGTCGAAGTAGGGGTCATCAAATTGAGCAAATTCCGCATCAATTGCAGAACGGCCTTCGGCAATGTTTGCCCTGCGCTGTTCTTCCTTCTGTCTCGCGATTTCAGCTGAATTGTCTTTAGGCGGCGACGGCGGCGATAGGCACATTGTCCCTTCTCCATACATAAAGGTGGAAATCTTCAGCTTCCCTTCCGTATTCTGGAAGCGTGGACTCCCGTTGCGCTCCGAGAAACTCAAGCCATTTTTGGGCGTCTTCATGCCCATCCATTGACTTGCACTCCACCCGGTGCGCTCCTGTCGCGGCCAGCGAAGGGATAATAACACGCTTTACGAATTTTGTAAGAGAAATTGCGATTCTTGAGAAATTGTCGGTAGCGAACATATGCACATTCCACACGCCAGGATGGCAAGGCCCGGCTCCGATAACAGCTATCGGTTCTGGATCTGAAGCAATCCAGCCAAACTCGCCCAGCCATACACAGTCTTGTGCAACATCACTGGGGTCGTCATTCCACCGAGTGGCGTAAATCTCTTTCTTGTCCCATTCGCGCATGTTCGTTGCGACGAAAAGAGCCTCATTATATGTGACAGGTGACATACGCATCATCCGGCCTCATTTGGATCTTCGTAGTGAACTACGAGATTACTCAATGTTGCTGCCCCAGCTGCGGTGCAGCTAAGTTTAGGCGCGAAGTGCGTAGTGCCGGTCTGTACGACGGCACGTTTAATCGGATATGTGGTTTCGGCAATTGTGCCGACATTTACTGTTGCTGCCGTATTTGTCGGATCGACTTGCAGCACTACCGTCCACTGGCCGCTTAATGCCGCATCAAAACCTTCGATGTTCTTAACCGTCCCAGGTGTTCCGGCAGTCAGAAATGGCAATTCAACAGTCACAGCTATCTCATCGGCACTGGGGTATGTGGTGCCAGCTGCGCCACCGTAAAGGTAAATCTTATCTCCAGATCTCGCGTATATCTTCTCGTCAACTCTAGCAAAGGCCGAAATGGCTGCGCCGACATCATCTGTCAGATCATAATATGACCACGCCGAAATCTTTGAACCTGGGAAATAGCTGAAGACAAAAATTCTAGTACCTACAGCCAGCCAGAAGCGGTCATCGATAGGCTCAAGCACAGCAACGGCATCTTCAATTACCGTGTCTGACAGGCCAGACAAATAGTCGGTGACAAGCGGATCTATTGGTGTGCCGACATCGGACACATAAGCGGCATTTGAACTGTCCCTTGCGCGGATCGAGCGGATGCCGGAGTCAGCGAGATAGAAAACGTCATTATCACCATAACTGGTAACACCTCGCCGGGATCTCGTTCCTGTGTTCTTTACAACTTGTAAAAAGGTGTTTGCGGCATCGTCAGCTGATACCGACCAGATCTGAATTGCCGACCTAGCAAACACGGCCAGATTGCCCTGATAAACCGCCGCTGCAAAAAGTTCTTCAGAACCCTCATCCTGTGCGGCCATGTTGATAAACCCAGCCCCAGGCGTGTCGTTATTGTCACGATCCCAAATTGTTGGCCCGTTCACCCCACAGAAGTGCATCATTGAACCAATGACGCTATAAATCTTTGTCTTAAATGTCAGTGCAGTTTTGCCAACCGTGTCGGGGTTCCCGACATAACCAAAGTTTTTAGTTCCCAGCTGCACATTAAATTTATCTCCGACCTCGAATGTGCCGCCAACAGTAACCGTATTTATTTGCGGCTGGCCGGATACAGCAGCCACGCCTCCGGCAAAAGCAGTTGGGGTTGAAACAGCCACATCGCCGACAGTCGTAACTGCTATTGTGAAACCGTTTGGCCCAATGCCAGTACCGGCGGCAGCTGAGATTGTAACTGTCGCAGCAGAGGAATCAGCGGTGTATTCTGGAGAACTATTGTAAGTGTCAATCTGGGTCGCAATGTTGCTGGCAACCGCGGAGTTCGAGCTTGACCAATTAATCTGCGAATTGAGGATTTCAACACCGTCAACCGTAATTGACGTTACTGCATTGGTCACGCCGCCGGACATATTCACATCTGTTTTGCCAATAGTGGTCACGTTAGAAACAACGGCAAACGTGTTTGCAGCTGCGCCTACACTAGTTGCAGCTGATATTGTAATTACCTGACCATCAGCAGTGGCCGTATAATTCGGTGAGGAAGTGTGGGCGCTTATGTTAGAAGCAACATTCGTTGCCGTTTGAGTTAGGCTAGAGGAGTAACTTACGGCCCCTGATGTTATCGTAACGCCATTTACGGTAATGCTATCAACAGATCCAGATGATCCACTGTTCAGTGTCACTGTTCCAGTTGCAGCTGTATTCGCTGATCCAGCCGTAACATTAAAAGATCCCGTAGACAAAACCTCCGACACACCGGCCACTGCCGCCTGGGTCGTCCCTATCGTGAGGGTCTGGTTTGAGTTTCCACCTGTCTTGTTTTCAGTTGAAACCGCGATGTCAAACGCCGTGTTTGTTGCGCCTGTAATTGTCACAATCGAGCCAGACCGGCCAGCGCCATACGCACTATCGGCATCAATCAGACCTTTAAGATGCTCTGCAATGCCGTCGTTGTTTGTCATGTCTGTTCGAGCAACCCCATCGATCCAATCCGAAACAATGGTGCCATCATAGAAATGATAGATATTACTATCACTGTACTGAGCTATAGCGTAGATTTTGCCGTCGAAAGATTCCGTCATTAGAACCTTTGACATAGCAGTGCTGCCGTCTGGGTGCTGGAGTCTCTGATACGTCACACCTGACGGGATGCCGCCGGGCGCTGTGCCGCTTCCAAAAACGTACAGTGATCCACCAATGGCATGAAGACCAAGTGTCCCAGACGGCAACGTATGAGATACAACAAATTTTTTCCGGCGCTCAATTGCCCCGCCGCGAGTGATGTGGGCGTTGATAAGCTCCCATAAGGAACCGGGCGTCCCGTTGACTTGCTCTTTGCGACGATCAAGTCCCGACTTAAAGTCTTCAACAAAAACATAGGCCATCTAGCTGACCCTGATAATCGTGTGACCGCGCAAAAGTTCTCTGTCGTCGCCACCGCCCATTACAGCGATTTCACTTGCGCCCTTTGATCTTCCTTTAAGTTTGAGGTATCGCGCATTGGCTTGCGCTAATTTGGCCTGTGCGTCCTGGCTCTTCTGTCGCGTCAAAATTTCAGCAGCGGCAAATAAAATTATTAGCTGGCCGTCCAGATCAGCAGTGTCGGCCATATTTGTTAAGTCATTTAGCTTTCTAATTCCCTTGTACTGGATCTTATTGCTATTCGAGGAAGGTATAGGCCAGATCTCTAGCTGTTCCTTGGTGCCGGTATGGCGCACATCCCATTTTAACTGTGGATCTGAACGATCCCCACTATCAGAATCATACTGAGCGTAATCACCAAAGCTAATACCGCGCTCCAGGCGATGCGGCTGGCCGCTGTACCAAACGACAACTTCTTCAATCCGCTCGTAATCAAGAGTGGCATCAAAGTCATAATATCGTTGTCCCGCCGCCAAGTTCTTGGTTGGCTGAATCCTTAGATGAGGCCAATCGAAATCGTCATATAATGTTTCTTGGGTTCGCCGAATAATCTGTTTGATCGCCGGTAAATTATCGACGCCGACAGAAACACTGACGGCATGACCTACTTCGGCGCGTAATTCATCAATTAGCTGTGTCAGCTGCTTCCCACGCGCCATGCCTTACTCACTTTTCATCAGGTGCGGTCAAGGCATCGAGATCGTCGTCCGACAACTCATCGTCATCAACAAACTCAATGTTATCTAACTTGACCGGCAATTTTGTGTGATCTGGCCCAAACAAACTGAAAACTTGCTGATCGCCATACAAAGCGCCTAACCGAGCCCGTTCTTCTCCATGCGATCTCTTGTCCATCTTGCGCTTCGCAATACGCACAACAGCATCTACGCCACCGTGGATTTTCTGGAGTAACATAACTTCTGGAGCCGTTAGATTCTGTTTAGGAACCTCTTGCATCGGATTGCCGCTCAATCGAACAGTCGCATCATATAGCTGCATCTTTTTCCTCTCAGTTTAGGAGAAAGAGAGGGGCCGGAGCCCCTCTCTCTCACTCAGGTTAGCCACCGTACTGGGCAACACCTTTGTCGTCTGGATCTGGAAGAGCGCAGACCAAGGTGAAGTATTTCGTGCCATTGCAAGCCGAGTTCGGATCGCTAGTGCCTCGCACGTCACCAGTGGTTGCCGTAGCGGCAGCAGCATCAGCAGCGACGATAGTCGAAGCTGTGCCAGCAGCAGCGTTATTTTCCATATCCGCAATGACAAAGCCTGTGCCTGGGAGGGCAACGGGCAAGCCAAGTACGTCACCAGAGCCAACAGTGGCGCTAGTGATAGACGTTGATGAAGTTACAGCGGTAATCGTTTTGAAAGCCTTCTTCCCGGCTAAAGAAGTGCCGGAGCCGGAGGTTTCAACAACCGTTACGCCGTACTCATCTGTTCCCGTAATGGTGATGGTGGCCGTGTTTGTCCAAGCCGCCACAACATTTCGAGGAACATCAAAGGTGGCAACGCCGCCGCTTGCTAAAGCGCCGTTTATCGTTCCCGTGGTGTTGATGGTTTGGGACTCACAGATACCATTTGGATCTTTGGTATCAGGTGCGCCAAGCCGAATTACGGTCAGGCCGGAGCCTACCGCACGATTGCCTTCAGCAAGGACGCCATCGCCACCCATCTGGCTCAAACCGATATGCACGGTAGTTCCAGCTGGGATGGTCGTTGAGCCGTTATACGTCAACGTGATGTCGGAAGCGCCAAAAGACAATGAGATGTCTGCGGGGTCAGTAAAACGCGCCCCCATTGCATCCATCGTGTGGCCCGTAGCGCCAGTGAAGTGACCCGCATCCGTATTGTCTGGATAGGCCACGGTAATTGTCCCGGCAGAGGCCACAGCCCCCGACAGGGTTTGCTCAACAGCGTGATGTGTCATGTGCGATACTCCTCAAGCAATACTGTAGACGCCGTTGGCGTTACGCTGGTTGCAGATAAGACCGCCGGTCCACGTTACTGCGCGATAGATGACATACTTGTCTTCTGGCCGTGCAGGGTTGTGCTGTTTCATGTCCTCGCCTTCCATAACCATCGGCATGATGGTTTTGCAGTCGAGAACATAGCCGTACTTGGATTGGCTATTATCATCCAAGGTTGGATCGTACATGATCGACAGTCCCTTAAAGGACAAGTCGGCCATACCGGCGTCAGTGCGCCCGGCGTTCATAAAGCCGGTGTCACTGTAGTTGCCTTTCTCGCGGATCTCTTTTTCCAGAGCCTCGATAAAATCAGATCCAGCCAGGAAGTAGTCAGGCCGACCACCGTACCGGCGAAGCTGGCGAAACTCACTTTGAAGAGTGTTGACCAAGTTCTGATTTGAAGGCGTGGAAGCGTTAATGCTTAAAGAAGCACGATTGCGCCACCAAGAGCTTGCGCTTTGGTCGATCCCGGCAACCACGGTTGCGGAGGTAGGATCATCGAGGATGAAAGAGCGAAGACCAGGCACTTGTTTAGAGTCCTGAGTCCCGTCTTTCCAGAACATATCGTTCATGCCCCGCGCAGTGCCTTCCGACATATCTTCTAGCTTATCTTCCAGAAGATTCGCCAGCATGGTCATGTCGCGCTGGGAATGGTTTGACGTTCCTTTGCCGTTGGCTGAGTCAGTAACGGAGATGCCGTCCTTCTTCAGTTCAGTCATCGTAACGGATATACCAGCGTGGATTTCCTTCCAATCGTAGGTAGCCGTTTTGATGTTGGCTGGGTTTGCATATGTGACAGTGTCATCATGCGTATAGCCCATGATCGTCGTGGTGTAGTCGCCCTTGGCACGAACAGTAATACTGTCCTTACCGCCAGGGAACGTCTTCTGCTTCGACATCATTTTCGCAAGAAGCGGCTTGTTCTGAATCGTGTTCGAGAACACTTTGCCCTTACGAAAATGGAAATCGATGGCAGCATTGGCGATGTTCGCCAGTTCGCTTGCTGTAAAAGCCATCTTTACTTTCCTCTACAACGAATGATTAAGACGCCGCTGCCAGACCTTGTTGCATAGCTTCCATCAAGGTCTGAGGTTCCGGCGTCGATTTCGGAGAAGAACCGCCAGTTACAGGAGTTACATTTCCCTTCTGTGGACGCAGCTGGCGAAACTCATTATCGACAGCCTTACGACACGCTTCTGCTATTTGAACGGCATCTTCTTTGGTTTGTGGAGCGCCGTTCTTCAGCAAATGAAGTTCAATCTTTTCCATCACTTTTGGTTGCTTCAATTTGTAGTCAGGATCGTTCGATGACCATCCACGTTCCCATTCGCTAACCGCTCCACTAACCTCGTTAGCATGGGCGTCCAACTGTTGCTGCTGCTGGATTTGCTGGGCTTGAGCAGCTGCTCGTTGTGATGCCTGTTGAGCTAGTTGTTCCCTAGATCGCGATTGTGATAACTCACGGGCTGATTCTTCATCAATGTAACCCTCATCGAACCGCTCTTGGATGTCGGGAGAAAGACGTACCCCGGTTTGCACTTCCATTTCTTGAATAAAAGGCGCAAGTGCTTCCAATGCAGCTTGAGGATTGTGCTTGATGTTTTTCATTATATCGAAACCAAGAGTGACTTCGTCAGAAGTCAAACCGTGTTCCGTCATATAATTTTTCAGACCTAGAAGTTCTTCGTGTGATTGCTTGTAAGCATCACGCTCCGAAATCATCTCTTGCCATCTAGGATGCTCATGGAAAGGTGGATCATCATCACCAGCTTCCGCTGGCGGTTCTGAATCCTCACTAACACTCTCGGAATCGGACGAGGTTTCCTCAACCTGATCTTGCTCTATCGCCGCCGTAACAGCATCGAACAAGCTCTCTGGTTCTTCGTTAGCGTCCTGATCATTCGCAGTAGACGAATCTGCGGCATTAGCGTCTTCATCTTGAACGTCCGGCCCGACAGCTTCTTCGACAGATTCTGCCGATTCACTATCGAGTCCGACGCTCTCTTCCTCGGGTGTCGAATCCGTGGACATATTTAGCGACTCCATCTATGGGTATCTGACGCTTCACAGCGTTAGAGTTGTAGACCTACAAATATCGCAAAAACCTACATTGTGTCAATTAACGGTTGTTGGAAATGATGGTTGCGGCCCGGCTTGCGTTCTGTTCTCGGCAGCATTTGCCGAACCTTCTCCACCTTGCTGCGCCGGATCGCTCTCTGCATCGCCAGTAGCGGGTTCTGGATTACCGGCTAACTGATTCTGAGCAATCATTGATGGCATACCCTCAATAATTGCTTCCTCGATATCGAGCCCGGTTTCATCCAGCCGCTCCAGCACCTGTTTGGCAAACCAAACCGGCGATATACCTGGGATCTGCAAGATTGTCGGCGCTGCACGTTCAAGGTTCGCAAGTTCCGCTGCCTTATTCGGACGGCCAGAGGAGCCAACCCTTACCTCAAGAAATAACTCTTCTGAGATTTCTGCACGGCTAAATTCCGGCCAAACAGCACCAGGGCCGACAATCTTCATTACGGTTTCTTGCGATAGTTCGAGAAGCATCAGCTGGCCGGTGGCTCTTGCCAGTTCACTCAACATATCGTCAAGATCGTCAACATTGCTGGCAAGTGACGCGCTCCGGCTGTTCTCAGCGATACTGGTTTCTGTCGCCGTCGCCCCACTTACGCCGCCCAGGTTCGCTTCCTGGGTGCCGACAGTTCGCAAGATATCCTCGAACAGACTGTTGGTTTCATAGAGCGCCGGGTCGATAGGAACACCGCGCATCGGTTGAAGCAGCTGATCCACAGTCTCACCGGCCACCATCGAATTAAGTTCGAGTATGGCGTTGGCTGGGTGATTAGCGAGGATGTCTTTATCCTCCTCTTCCAGCCGCCCACGCGCTACCGCATATTTTGGCCTATTGGCTAATCTATGTTCACGCAATCCTTGCCGGGATCTGTTGTACTCATCTTGCATGGGCCGCAAGATCGACACATCCGAAATAGGATAAATTTCTTCCTCATCTTCGATGTCATTAAACGTCAGCGTGAAGAACGGCCAAAAACGCTCCAGCATAACGTCCGGCGTTGCTGGCTCTTTAAGCCAATCCTTATACCCATCAACAACGGTGAAACACGTTCCTGTGTCTTTATCCCAGACTTCCCAAACCAAGGCGAGATTGCGGTCATCTTCTTTCTCCTCGGTGTATACTCTTTGATCTGGGTTGTCTGGATTATAGTGTGTGTAATTCTTGCCAATGTCTTTTTCGTAAACCTCTTTAATTTCATCAGCCGTCATTGCCATCTCATGGCATACCCAGGTCGCGCCAATAAATCCGTTAAGATGGCGACATTTCGGATCGACAATAATCTCTGTTGATCTGGGAAAGTCGAAGACAACGCCTTCACGGGCCACAATTAATTCCTTGGCCTGTAACTCTTCCATCATAATCTTCAGTTCTTCGACCTTGGCATCGTCTTCTTGGATCTCGCCGTCAGCGACATCAGCTGAGATCGCCTCGATCCGCGCAATTTGATTGGCAACATCTGCAATTTGAGATGCGTACTCTGGGCGTTTTTCCATGATCCGTTGTAGCCCCAGCTTCAAATAAGCCACGCCACAGACTTTCGCCCGGCGCACAACCTGTTTCATCTGGCGCTTAAAATTCGGCTGTTGCTCATCAAGATAATAGTGGAACAGAATCTCCAGCGTCTTCGCCAGCTTGTCCATCATGTCTTTTTGCTGCTGACCCGCTTGCACATCTTCAATCAGCATCATCGCATTGGGATCTGGGGCAACCCCGGCTTGCGCGGTCATCATTGCCGATTGAGATGCTTGCATCAGGCTCATCTGATCGCCGTCCCATAGCCGGTATTCCAGCCGGGTGCGGCGTTTCGCCACAGCGCGAGGGTTCTTCGCGTAAAGGTTTGCGACGGCCTGATTGATGTGGCGCTGGATAATATTCGCCACATACTTGTCATTGTTCCACTCTTTGGACTTACCCTTGAGCGCATAGTCCATGTCTTCGCGGATTCTTTGAAAAGCCTCTCTGTGATGGTTCTTTGCGTCCCGCAGCTGCTTGTGCCATTTGCTAATTAAAGCCAGTTTCGCGCCATCCGTTTTTGGATCTTCGCGCTCAATTACTTTCTCTTGGTCTTCCATCACTGGCCTCCTATGGCTCGGTTCAGCATATACCGACGCATCAAGTCACTTCCGTAGGTCTTCATTTCCGGCGTTGCCGTGCCTTGCCTCATTACAACGTCTGGGTTGGCACCAAAGCGTTCCGAAAAGTCCTGTTTCCACATCGTTGGATGGTTCATCGCCTTAAATTTTACAGGCTCCCGAAACGGTGGGTAATCGGCTTGTGTGAACCCGTGGATCTCCCGACTACCAGGGTCATAACCGGGTTTCGCACCCGACATCCACGCCAAGCGATAGTTATAGTCACCGCCAGGATCTGTGTTTGGAGGGCCACCAACC
>CEQA01141549.1_pt1 | contig 11334 bp, 9 predicted proteins | sample 530501 | NCBI WGS metagenome assembly CEQA01 (sample SAMEA2620227, study PRJEB7988) | marine metagenome | isolation source: saline water (ENVO:00002010), including
AGAGCTTGCGTGTATGGCTGGCGTGTGTGAGGTAGTTGATCTCAATGCCGCCTAAGTCCAAAAAGAAACCTCCCCTCGTATGGAAGCGGGGGGAGGATTACATAATATTCAATCCGCCACGAAAGTCTGAACAGCAGGAAGAGTGGCAAAAGGTGAAGGAAAAGCACAAGAATGATTGAAGTACAGATCACGGAAGAAATGGTCGAAATCGCGAAGCAGAAGTCTCGCGAGATGGGGAAGCTCAAAAACTCTATCCTCAAGGGGAAAGGTAACGTGAGCGGGTTTATCGGTGAACAGATCGCCCTTCAAGTGCTGGGCGGAGAGTGGGCTAACCGTGAAGGATGCTCTTATCAATACGACATGATTCTTCCTGACGGTCGTACTGTAGACGTAAAGACAAAGCAGCGTGGGGTTGCCCCCCAGCCGCATTACAACTGTTCAGTGTCTAACTTCAATCCAGATCAGAAGTGTGACTTGTACGGTTTTGTAAGTGTACTGAAGAATCGTGAAGGGGAATATCTAAAGGGGTGGTTCCTTGGGATCATACCAAAGCAGGAGTTCATGGATAGGGCCACGTTTGCAACGCAGGGCACACACGATCCTTCAAATAATTTTAACACTCCTGCATCGTGTTATAACTTGACGATTAAGGAGTTACAAAATGTTCAAGGCATTGGTGACGATATGCTCGGTATATCTTCCTGAAGGTCCGTGCTACAACTTTGAAGATATTACAGGACTAAAGCCCACCATACAGGCTTGCAGAGAACGTCAACAAGAAATGATGACGGGTATAATGGCTGTACCCATGCCGCTTCCTGCTCCGTACACAATATCATTCCAATGTCTTCTGGGGGAAGAAACATGAAAGCCAATTTATTCGCTTTTAATATATATTTGAGACAAGACGGTAAAGTAGAACTTGAAAAACAGTCTGTTCGTCCTGATGAGCTACAAAAAGAAATGGACGCGGGAGTGCCCGATTATGACGGCGCACACTCCATCGCGTCCCTTCTTAGATATGTCAACTCAATGACTGATGAGATGATTGATAAATCGTCTAGCTACGTTTAGCCACTACGTTTAGCCATAGCCTTTTCGATTGCAATACCTCTCTTTTTTTCGTACTTAGAAAGTTGGCCGTCATTATTTATGTCGGCCTTTTCTTTGTTTTTAAGCTGTGGTTTTCTGTTTCCACCATTCTTAGCGTATACTTTACTCATTTTACCTATCTCCGAAAAGTAATTCGAATCCTTGTTCAGTGACGTCAAACACGTTTGGAAGGAACGGATCTGTCAGACCGATATCAGAGTCTAACTGCATTTCTTCTATCGCTGCTTGAACTTCATCTTGTGGCACGAAACTATCTGCACGACGCTCTCTGCGGATATACTCGCGAGATGTCACGGACAGAACTATTGTAGACAGTGTCCTGACATCAGCCTCTGATACGAGCTTAGGATCATCAAGCAGCAGAAGCATAATCCTGTTAGCTTCTTTGTTCTCTGCCGCTAACTGGAATGCGCTTACTTCCATGTCCTGCAACATACGAAATGCGAACTCGGCACCAACGTAGGTCGGACTGACCATACCTCGTGCGATGTTAAATGCACGGCTGATTATTTCGTTCGGGCTAATTCCTCGAACGATGCCCTGTGGGGTAAACCTCTCAAGCGAACGTCCCTCTGCGTACAGAAGCATTTCTGCCATGTCCCTCAAGAAGGTATAGTGATCGTCGTCTTCAAGGACTAACCTAAGTGTCTTTTCAATGTTTTTATCTTCCAAGTCTCCGAGAAGTGTGACAGGGTTGATCATGGTATTGATGGTGCGTTGCGATCCGTCAAAATATTTGTAAGTGCCTTCCGCTCGGGTGCCCGCCCGTTTTAACAGTCCGTTTGTGACCATATATATGGTTCCGCGTTTGAAGGACTGCAGGGCTTCCGCCTCAGTCATGCCTTCATTTTCTCGCATGATGCCAGTTACAAATCTATCTCGTAATGCCTCAAAAAGAGTTGCATCGTAATTCACAACGTAGTTCTCGTAGAACTGCAACGGGTCCATAGTGTCCGCAGCCTTTTGCATCTGGCTCACTGCTTTGCCCTCAATGTCAAGAGATTCACGGCCTTCATCAGCAAGCCTGCCAGTGCTTCTGTTGAGTTTTTCTACGAATTCTTCGTAAGCCTTACGAGCGGCAGCATCTGTTTCGACGAGATCTACGATATCAGTTTCCGCCGTTATCATATCTTCCATATCAAACCAGTAGGTATCGATCTCATTCCCTTCTTCGTCGATAACCTTTATGCGAATATTCTCTTTTAGTTCGCGTACATTTTCAACTCTTTTGAAGTTATAGCTTCCAGAAATTCCCTCGTCGTCTACTTTTACTTTTCCAAGACGATCTAATTTAATTTTTGCAAGCACTTCATCGTTTACTTCATCGCCCCAGCGACTTTGGATACCGTTTCTTAACATCTGTCCAATACGCCTAAAAGAGGCTTCATCGTTGTACGGAAGCCGCATATCAAAGACGTAAATAGGCTCATCTCCTTCGTAGTCTATATCATCTGCCCAGTACCTATTGAACCCGTCCATCTCCAGAGCAAAGTCATTAAAATCATCACGAGTTCCATAAGAAACAGCCCTACTGGCAGATCTGCCTATTTTATTGTGCCATGTGTGGGGCATCTCATTAACCCCGTACCGACGCCGGTAAACTCCCGGCTTTTCAAGATCAGTGCGTGACGTGGCTGCAGACACGACGTCACCATAGCTACCCTCTGACTGTATGGGATCAAACTTCAACTCTTTATATCTTTTACGAGTATCGTTCAAGACATTTTCTGCGCCCGGAATGTTAGATATCTGATCGTCGATAATTATCATAAGATCACGATACGGTTTAGCCGCCTCGTCACCCTGAGACTTTGCGATGCGTTCACCTTCGTTGCGAAGATGCCTGTAAAGTTCGTCAGCATCAAACGCGCCTGCTGCAAACGGATCAAACTTTTCTCCTGCTTCAGATTGTGACCTGTAAAACGCAAAAGCTATTTCAGAGTAAGACGCATCTTCGCCTACAAATATGCCACCATCATCGACGCTTTTGTTGGGTACAATCTTTCCGTCTGCTGTCAGCACTTCTCTAGTAGTGGCTCGCTGTATAAATTCATTGAAATCGTCGCCAAAAACTTTACGAAGATTAGTCTCTGCTATTCGTTCCATTGCAGCCCGGGCGTACTTGCCACTGCGACCACGGAAGAAAGCAGAGTCAGCACCAAAAAATTGTTTAATACCGCTCTGGTTCATTTCGGCCAATCTATTGATCATTTCTTCCATGATCGGGGCTAGATCTACCGTTTTATCTCCTAGCAGCTTATCGGCAGTTTCGTACACCTGCCGTCCAAGTAATTCAATTTTTTGATCACGGAGATCAACTAATTCTTCTGCAAGTCGTCCAATTTCTCTGTCATACGCAGGCGTGCCTTTAAGCCTCTGCACTTCAACTACCTGAGCGTCCAGCTTTTCTCCGAGAGTATTAATAGCACTGACGAGAATACCTCTTTGGATTTCAACGTCCTCCATAGCCCCCGGAGTGAGCTTGATTTCAAGATCAACAAGATCTTTAAGTGTGGCTGACGCCTCCTTGCTGCCGGGATTAGCCATAACATCACTCTTGTATTTTTCCAAAAGCTCAAGATATTCCCGCCTACGATCTCCTATATTACGCTGCAAGCCGTCTGCAGCGGCGTTGAAATTTCTCACATACTCGGCTAGATATCCTGAATCTTGAATGTTGACGCCTGCTTTTTTGGACATAAGCTCGGCTAATTTATCCATGCCGAGTTGTGCAGCCTTCAGACTATTCTCAGCCTCAAGTTGAACATCCACAGCCTTTGACAAGTTCTTAATACCAAACTTCCCTATACGAGCCTGTTCAAAGGCTTGCAGGGGTGCAAGTCCGGACGCATACGCAAAAGACAGTGAGAAAGCCTCTACAGCCTCGTCGTAAGCTCCTGATTTTCTGTCAGCTTCATTGTCAAACTGTTTAAGAACACGCGAACGAACTTTACCGTACTGCTCAAGACTCTTATACACAGCATCAAGACCCTCTTCACTGAGGTTCTCAAGAATGTTTGCGGCTTTACCGAAAGCAGCCAAGTCATCTGCATTTAACTTTCCACCGAGAGCCTCGGCTATATCCTCATACTTTCTATTAACAATAAGACCGCGAGGTAGTAAATGAAGGTCTTCAAAGAAGCGAGCGGTAGCCACTGCGGCTGGTTTTACCCCTGTTACGTTACCAAGACCTCCTGCAACGAAACCAGTGACACGGGCGACGGGACGGCCAAATATAGCAGTGGTTATAGCGCCCACTGCGGCACCCCCCTCGGGAGTCCAATCGGGACCAAACATTGCGGGGATGTAGCTGTATCCGAAAGTTTGACCTGCAGTAACAATCATTTCATCCGCAAAGACTGCTCTCTTGAACACATCTTTAGGAAGAAACTTTCCTATACCCCTGTTAAAATTCAGTGAGTCAAAACGATTGTTGAGAAAATTACGACGTTCTATTGCCTCGTCAAGGGTCATCTCAACGTATTTTTTATCGTCTCCCATGACCCTGATCTTAGAAGTACCGCGTATTCCGTTGGCTTGTGCTGTCCCAATACTTGTGTCAAGATGTTGAATCTGTTTACTGACTCTTTCAAGAGAGCGCTCTCTTTCTACAACGGTTCTTGCGTCGGCTATTTTACCCTCATAGCCAAATCTTCTGGTCATGAGGTTGCCGATGTTGCCTCTGAACTTGCGATAAGCGTATCCAAACTTTCCTGCCGTATTGTTTATTTCATAGTTCGCAAGGGCCACACGGGGGGGAACTTGAAGATCACGCTCTGGAATCAAACCCTTTTTCTTTAAGTCTTCGTATTTTTCAAGCTGTCTTTTTCCGAGTCTAATGTGGCGACCAGCCAATACATTAGAAATAAGAGTGTTTGGCACGGCGAATGACGCAAACTGCTCTAGCGTACTGAGTTCACCGAATCCGTAGTCGAGGATAGCATCTGCAGCCTCGTCAGTGATCAGAGGGATGTAAAGACGGTCGCCTGTTTCCTCGTTAAGAAACGGACGATAGTTGTCCATAAACTCATCTTCACCGTATTTTTCAATGTATTTTTTGATGAAGAAATCATTCATGCCATCCCCAAAAGTAGGAGAAAGACCCTTATTCTTCATGCGCCTTTTTACACCCGCCATTTCTTGAGCGATCATGGGGCGAACTTTATTGAACTCAATAGAAAAAGCTTCATTGAAGTCGGGCGCTTCTGGGTCGTTAGACGAGGAAGCTTTGACTGCTGATACAAAGGCGGGGGCTAGATACTTTGAATAGATCACTGCCGTTGTTGGGAAGCGCACGCCATCCTTAAGAAAGTCTTCAGTGTCAAATCCGAATTGGCGCAAAAATCCGGTCTGATAGTAGTCACTCAAAAGTTCTTGAACGCGGGGATCTACTACGTGTCCTTTAATAGCCTCATTGAGTTTGATGCGATTTTGTGCATACTCAACACCGGCCTCGTACTCTGACTGTCCAAACAGACCGAGTATAGGCTCACGTTTAGATAGTGAACCCTCTGGTATGCTGACCACTCTTTTTTCAGTGGTGGGATCAACGCGAGTAAGAGGAATGTTTGCAAACTTAGCTTGAGTTCCAGCTTTTCTGTTTTCCGCAGCGATCAAATCAGACAGAGCGGCTAGATCTCTTTTGCTGCCGTTACGCGCTCTATCAAGAACTTGAGATCTAATTGGCTTGCCGCCAATACTGTCAGCGCCGCTTTCAAGAAACTCTTCTAATGTAAGAGGATCTTTTTCAACTCCAAAATCCCCAGCAGCGGCGGCTTCTTTCTGGACAAGTTCACGAACAGCTTGATCTGTAGTTCCCGGAAGAGGAATGGACGAGCCGATACCAACTCCCGATATCTGTGCCAGAGGTTCACGCGGTTTTCTGTCTTGTTGTTCCATGTTTTACATAGTCTCCACAGGCACAAACTTTCCGCCTTGTAAGATGAACATACCGTCTTCTAGTTCTTGTGTGCCACGATTCTTGATCGGGAACCCGATGTCGTTACTTCCGGGTCCAGCACGCTGATGTGTCTCAGGAGAAAACTCTCCTTCTCTGAGAACTATGTTAGGGTTCGGTGTAAATCCTAATTCCGAATCGTCTGCCACTGCTCCCTCTGGAAGTTCAGGAGCCGGTGGTTCTGCGTCCGGAAGAGGACGCGCCCTCGGTCTGCTAGTTGGACCTCTGGCTGCACGAGTAACCCCCTCTTCTGTACCCGATCCCGGTTCGCCCGGAAGGATGTCTCTTTCAGGATCAACTGGGCGCTGTGGGCGAGGCTTTACCCGACGACGTGGATCTCCTCTGCGGGGAATGTTGTCTGGATCAAGCACTACATCTTCTTCGTCTTGTCCTCCGCGAAGACCGCGAATGATGTCTGCTTCTTCGTCAGTCAGACCGGGGAACTCTTCTTCAGGAAGCGGACGTCCCTCATCTCTTCCCATAAGACCTGTGCCTGTTACTGGCGCTGGTCTCTGCCGCAATCTGAATCGGGCATCGTTTTGTGCCTGTTCAGAGGTGGTGGGTATGGAGGAGCCTGTCGGGTCTCTTCGATAAGTTGGTCCGCGACCTTTCATACCCATTAGGGCAGGGTCATCCTCTCTTTCCGGAACTGCCGGAACTGGACGACCTGCAGTATCTACAGTCGGATTAGGTCGTGCCACCATCTCACTACGTCTGACAAGATCTTCTACGGCTACTGGTGTGTATTGTGTTCTGCCGTCATCAAGAACTTCTTTAGTAAATAACTGATCGTCTCCGTTGTCATCTTTAAGTGCGTCAGTGCTGGTGGCATCTTTATAGCGCCGATACACAGGCTCGTTATTTGAAGTAAGGAAGAACTGGTCGATCTCATCATTCATGTAGCCCATTGTGCCGATGTTACTACCATCACCAAGCTGCCCTTGACGCGAGATGTAATCGTAAGATACCGCTGCATCAATGACTGCTTTTGACTCTGGGGTCATAGCACGTCCATCTCCTGCACCGTAGGTTACAAGAACTTGCAGCTTTTTGAATCGGTTTTCGAACTCTTTAGCCACAACTCCAATTTTCTGAAGAACTTGTCTTACGCTATCTGTGTCACTGCCTAGACGCTCTAATTGTTGTCGCACGTCTTGGTCCGACAAACGACCCGATGGATCGGCAGCACGAGCCATCTTAAATGCAAGACCGATACGCAGAGACATGATCTGTGCAAATGTGACGTCTTTTCCCTCTGACTGTGCGTCCAGAGCTTGCGCGTCTGTTATTTTCTGTTGTAATTCTTCAAGAAATCCAGACGTAATGCTTGTATTAGGATCTGACCCCAGACTGATTGCAGCCCTCTGCCCTTCACTTAGCCCCAAATTATCCAAGAAGCCCAGATCGTTACCGATAGACAGGACTGTATCACCCACGAAACGTAGTGCGTCACGGAACTTTGAGTAAGCGACAGAATCCTCAAGCTTTACCACGTTAACAGCGAGGGTATTCAGGCTTGTCATTACAGCAAAGTTATCATCCATCTCCGTTTTCATAAGACCAAAGTTAGCGCCCTGCGAAACTTCGGTGCCGTAGTGTAATTTAACAACGTAATCTTGTGAGTCGCCCGCCTTGGTGACAATTCTATAATTACCCGTTCGGCCATTAGCTCCCTTGTATATGGTGCTGCTTCCGCGATCAATGAAATGAGGATAAAGCATGTACACGCCGCCCTCAAAAGTGCCGCTGGTGTTATACTCCGATAGGATATCTAGCGTATTAGCGTATTTCTCTTGGCGACTTCCATTTTCATCACTAATCTGTTTAGTTAGACCTTTTCCCGGAGCTAACATGCCAATCCGAGGAAATGCTGCCCCCAGATTAATACTGTTTTCCAGCATCTGCATAACATCGTCGTCTGTTATGTCAAAAATTTGAATGTGTTTTTGAAACTCATCGAATGTCGAAAAGGGATCATTCGCCGCAAGAAGACTGCCAACGTTCATGTATGACTTCTCAAGTGCTTCTTGATTGGGATTTCCTTCGAAAGAAATAGGCCCAATAAGAAGACTTTCACCGCCTTCATCGTCTGATTTTTTGGCCTTCCACAGACCGACAACCTTCATGTCTGGGTTGGCCTCTTGGAGACTTGCGCCGTTTACTTCATTTACTGATTTTGTTTTCTGGCCCGGGTTGGCTGATCTCACCAACTCTCCGATCTCTTGCCAGTCACGCCACCACGAAATAGTATTTTCGTCAAACAAAAATATTTGATCTTTAGGAGAACTCATAGCGGCCCTGTTTTGCGCCGCTATGGACTGTTCTAACATGTTAGACACTTCGTAGTAAGCGTTCGGATCAGCAATGTATTTAAGTTTCGTTACGTCGTCACTCATGTGACGGCCCACCTCTGCAAAAACAGCACTGCCAATTGAGGCATCATACTTTTGAGGGCGCTTGATATTGAACCCGATTTTGTTATCTCCGGACCCCACATAAAATTCAAAATCAGAGAGATCATCCATGATCCCCGACAACTTGCCGATATCAAGTTCAAGCTCCGGGGAGCGTCGGCCTAGAAGACCTACACGGGGTCTGTCAGCTACTTCCTGCCTTGCGGTTTGTAGCATGTCACGCACAGCGTTGACGCCCGCTACTGATTTTTCATCTGCGGGCTTCATGGCATATTCAGTGAGTAGGGTCTGAACATCGTCAATTTTTTGTTGGTCTGATTGTCGTTTTTCGTATTCCCGCTCCATGTTGCGGGTCAAACCACCTATCAAACCTGTGGCAAAAGCTGCGCCGATACCCATTTACTTTTTCCCCTTTGAAGTCAAAAAGTTTTCTTCTGCAGGTGCTTGTGGAGCGGTCCCCCGACGAATCCCCTCGTTAAGTTGTTCACGGATGAATGAGAACATGCCCGGATTGTTTTCTTTCAACATGCGGAAGAATGTTTCGTCGTTCATTTCATCTTTTGTAAGCTCGTCATCATTTTCAAAAAAACGATAAGGAATGCCTTCTTCTTCTGCCATGTTTGCAATATACAAAGCTAGTGGACCTTTTATCAAAAGACCCACGTCGGGACTGAAGCCCCCCTCAGAAAACTTTTGAAAGATATAGCCCTCTACCAGCGCCTCTACTGATGCGCCGACAAGGAGAAGTTTGAAAAGTTCTTGTCTTGTTCTTTTCTGTTCGAGAGAATTCTTTGCCTCTTCGAACGCTTGTTCCGGGTTGACTACGGCTGGAGGTTGACCCCACGGCCAACGACTGTTATCAGAGATCAAACCGTATCCCGGAGGAGCCATAGCGAAGGGATCTTTAGCTTCGACAGTCCCCCTCATTGGCATTTGATCGTCTATCTTCATCAGATATTAACCCCTGTCATCTTAACTTTTTCGCTCTGTCCTACAGATTTTGTGGGCTGTACCACAGCGAATCTGTCTAGTAATTCTCTGACTTGACTATTTCGAGCCGTGCGTTGAAGGTTTTCCACTACACTGCGATACAGTGGCATTTGAAACTCAACGGGATCTATCGCACGCGGCGCTTGCGCCCCGGCGGTAGAAAGAGGATTACCACGCACCAGTTGTGTTACAGGTCTATTTTGTCGAGGTGTGGGGGCGGCTTTTTGGAACGGCCTTCTATCTCCCGGTTTTCCCGATATACCTTGAGCTTCCAAAAAAGCCGATGCCCCAGCACTGATAAAGCTCTCGGCCTTACTGGAACTGGCAGCTTGACTAGCAGCGGCAGCACCGCCCCCGCCACCTGTAGCTGATGCCAATAGCGGCAGTGCGATTGCAAGTGCGTTACCTAAAGGAATCATCCCGGATTATCTCCCCCCTGAGATGTGCCCGCAGCCCAAAGTGCCAGCCAGTTACCGATACCCATCGCCAGATTATCTTTTTGTTCCTGTTCGTACAGGGACTTTGTATTTGCAAATTCCATCGCCATAATCCCGATCTCGTGCTGTCGTTGTAGTGCCGACTCACTCTTTTGAAAGTTCCAAGCGGCGTTATCGCGGTACATTTGCCATAAATTGTTAAGGGCGGTCTGGCTTACATTCAGTGCGTTTTGCACATTAATTCTATTGTTTTCATTCTGGATAGCTGTGTTCGCTGTGTTTACTTCTCTGCGCCACTGGACGTTTGACTGATCAATGGCATACTTCATATTAGCGTTAAATTTATTACGAGCGTCACGCATGGTGGCATTAAATTGATTTTGAGCGTTAGCTTCACTGGTATTTGCCTGTTCGATAGCGGCGATGCGATTGGCGTTTGCCGTTTCTACTTGGGATTCTAGTTCGGCAAAAAATTCTTCGACCTGTAATTCATTCTTGGCATTGAACTGCTGACGAGCGTTATCTTCTGCGGCATCTTTGAACATGGCCTGTGTCAGCGCATTGTACTCAAGTACATTCGACTGCTGCTGTGCGTCCATGTTTTTTGTTTCGGTGGCAAGAAGGAGTTGTGCGTTTGTAACACCGGCCTTGAGACGGGCGTTCAAATTTGCGGTATCCATAGAGGCTTGAACTGCCGCATTCTGCAGCGCAGCACGCTGTCTGTTTGTCAAGTTTGCAAGTTGAATCTTTGCGGCTGCATCAGCATCTTTGGCGGCGATCACAACCCCCGACTCTAAGACTGCCTGTGTCATGGCCGCAGCAGCCATAGACGAACTGCCGAGTCCTCGTGCCTGCATTATGCCGGATATTTTACGGGCTGCGGGGGAAGCCCACGGAGGTAGTGGTTTACCCTCTTCGATACTGCCCATAAGCTCAGAAAGCTGATATCTAACCGTCGCCTGCTCATCAAGTGGCTCAGTAATCGCTTCCGCGATAGCGCCCTCAGACAGCGTCCCCTCTTCGAAGTTGACGGTTATGTCTTCATCAATTTTAGCTACATCTACTTTTGAGTCTTGTACTTTAGGCTCAAGCGTCGCGGTAGCCCCCACTTGTCCGAGCGCTTTAACGGGCCTCCCCGGGACATCGACACTAAATTCCGGCAGATCTGTGTCTACTTGAGATGTACCAGCCTGCTCCTCATCGACAGTAAATCCTGTCTGTACTGCCTGCATTGTTCCTGCTGTGACACTTGGATCTGGAATTAAAGCGTCTGTTACTTTAGGGACAGATGTGGACACGTTACCCGCTTGTTTGCCGATCTCTGTCATGAGATCAACGTCGGTGTTAATAGCTTTCCCTCTATCTGCCATATCAATTCATTCCCATAAATACTGTGACGACCATAGCCACAACTAGAATCGTG
>CEQA01006558.1_pt1 | contig 11326 bp, 4 predicted proteins | sample 530501 | NCBI WGS metagenome assembly CEQA01 (sample SAMEA2620227, study PRJEB7988) | marine metagenome | isolation source: saline water (ENVO:00002010), including
GTGCCATCTGGTGACTTCTCCCCCTCAACCATTCCCCCTACTAAAGCCATTTGGAGAATGTCCCTACAAAGTTCGTTAGTTGGTGCTGCTACAATCCAATCTGTTGGCTGAGTGAACTGTCTACCCGCCCACCACTTCGGGTAGAGACCAGTTAGGTGTATTGCCACCTCTGCCCCCGCAGTTCGTGTTTTACCCACTCGGTTTCCCGCAATAATGGCTCTTTCTCTGTGGTCAAAGCCGTGGTCGTGAAACTCTTTTTGCCATTTGTACGGTCCCCCAATACAGCCATTCTCGTATGTCTCTCCATACACTTCAGTTAATTGGTTAGTAGAAACTGATGAGTTCAGTTCCATTAACAATTCCATAAGTTGTTTTTCTGGGTTACTCATATTCTAATGTTATTGTACTCGCTCTTGGACGGACATTGCCTACTAGCCAACCAAAACCGTCATCGTCAACAAATCTCCAAAAGGCTCTTATACTGCCAAAACTTTCATTAAGCGAAGGGTCGTAATATGTGTAACAAATACCACCCCTTTGACTGTAGGTATCTCCGTTAGGGTCTCCTGCATCAATTTCATGCGCAACTGCGTATGTGAATCCAACCGACTGGCTTGCACCCAATTCTGTTCCTTTTAATTCTTGGTTGTTTGCAATAGTCAGACCTTTGTAAACATGGGGTTGCACAGTAAATGGGCTGTTGTGTTCAGTAGAACTGCTTGCCAAATCTTTATTCCATGAATGAAAATAATTCCAAGGTTGCCAATAGGCTTTTCTTGCAGTTGACTTTTTTAATTCAATTCTTACATCGTCTGAGTTGCCACCTCTAGCGTAAGCGCGGAACCACCTACTAGAACTAGTTGGGTTAGGGTCAAACATAGCAAACCTTAATATTCCACTTCTGTTTCTTATTGCATCTAAAAACAATGGTGTTATATCTACTAGCGTTGCTGTTTCGTCTGCTATGTCTGCACCCGCAGCACCGCCAATAATAAATGTAGGAGCAGGTAGTTCGTTATCTAATTCTTTAGTAGGGTCAAATACACCATCATTCCAATTCCAATCAGTGGTGTCGCTTGATTGATTCCATGTTGCTTCATCTTCTACAATTGGGTTTTTGACTCTTCTTAAACAAATAGTAGTGTTGCCTAGTGAAGCATTCGTTTGTAGTGCTTTTACAAAAAACCTCAAGTTGCAACTTATTATGGTGTCGTAATCGTAATCATTGGCAGAATAACTACTGCAATCAAACTCAAAAATAGGCACTCGTGCAGTAGTAGTAGAACTCGTGCAATAAAAGTCCCAATTACCACTGTTGTTGGTATCTGCACTATTTTTTTGTAAATAGCAAACTTTAGATGCAGAAATGTTATTGGATGTTTCTACACCCAAAGCACCACCTGCACCTGTACCTGTAGAGTTCCATAATGACCAACCTTGCTCAGGTGGGTTGTCTAGCCACCTTACATAATCCCAAGCCACCTTATCGTCAAATTGATATATTAAGGAATGACCTACTTGACCTTTAGTTAAAGTTGGCAATTGGTTAACCGCGCGCCATGCTTTTGAACTACTACCTACAGATAAGTATTTTGGCTCTGATGTTGGATATACTGGGGCGTACTCTACAGGAGATACCCATTGTGGCTCACCCTTCCCATCTACCTGCAGAATTTTTGAAGCAGCAGTTGGATATGGTATGTCAAACGGGTCTTTCCATATAACAGAAGAGGTACTCTGAGAATACAGTGCCTTGTTGTTGTCTACATTGTTTACGCCAGGGCATATGTTTCCCTTTTTAGAATATGTTTCTTGAGCGTAGCGAACTGAAGCAGCGTCCGTATCGTTTATTGGGTCTCCTACAACTTGTATTCTCTGGCTTTTTGCATCATAATTATTGTTTGATGATTGCAAAGCGTTTTGAGAAGCCAATGCTAATCTGTCAAACGCTACTTCAATTTCACCGTTCTTAAAACCTGCAGAAAGGTCAAGGGTTTGTGTTCTCGGAGCATTTCTATAAAATGTGTAAGAGCCTGCAGCAGTCGAGCCAATCCAAGTAACTGTTGTTGCGTTAGTTGTTGTCCCAGGCAAGCCGTGATTGCTAACGCTGTAGTTAACACCTTCTACTGCAAGGTTTCCATCTTTGTCGTATACAATTAAATCAGCAGAGTTCTCTATTTCAAACGGTACGGTAAATACATAGTTTGGAGTAGTTGAGGGTAAGCCAATAACTTCTTTTCTTGATGTTTTATCTATAGCCATTATCTTTGCCCCAACGCTTCTTCCCAGATGCCTAATGCGTAAACAGTAAATTCTAAACTTCCAGTCCTTCCGCTACCCCAATGAAAATATGTAGAACTGCCTGTACTCGTGTTCCCAATTAAATGTTGGTTCATGTTCATCAGTTCTAAAGAACCATCTATATCATCACTGCCTGAATCATATAAAAACTCACTAAATGTGCTTGTTCCATCTATAGCATTACATCTGGGGTGCATTACTGGGTAATGAATACCATCTGTTACTGTTTTACCTTCACACTTGACTTGCAGAAACAATAGTTTAGGCATAACTTCAGAACCAGAGTCATTAACTAAAGTGTTGGTTATATTAAAAACCCAGCCAGGATGTTCAACATCTCCAATAGTACCTGACCTATTCATTGTTCCATCACCGTTGCCGAATGTTGAACCGTATATTTCTCCTGCGTCTAAATCAAGGGTTTTGCTCATTAGTTTAAATCTAGGCGAATTAACAATAGTACCATCTTTTGTTGCAACCATTCTTCCCGCCAATGCAGCAGCAGTACCTGATGGAGATTCGTCTACTGCTCCCCACGAGAAGTTTTCTACACTGCTTGACCAAGTTGTGTTTTCTAATCTTAAAACATGGTTTTCTTGACCCGTTGTACCTGTTTGTGCCATTGAGCGTACTTCTCTAAACTCTCTCCACAACGCAGATTTAGTAGTGCCTTCTCCTTCAATTGAAGTTCCAGTTCCGTAAGAGTAGACATACCGTTTGCCATCATTAGGCGGTGCAGTTATCCATCTAGGAGATGTCCATTCAACATAGGGTGAATTTGCGTAGTCACTTACAGGACTAAGTACATGACCACTGTTTCCGCCCAGTGGTTGACCTAATCTGCTATTCCAAGAAGCAACAGGGACGCTTGGTGCTAAAGTTGATGGAGTTAACAATTTGCCGTTGTCACTTGCACCTCCAGAAGCAGGTATAGTTAAACTTGCTGTAGTTTGCATGTCATCTAGCACATCCTTAGTCAGTATGTCGTCATTTCTAACAGGGTTTGCTAGCGATGTTATCTTTCTCCCCATAGCACCAAATGCCGATGGGTCGTTGTTATCTCTAGCAAGTTGATTAGTCATTGAGTCAACTATTCTGTCTTTTGATTTTTCAAACTCAGATGTTGGTGTTGCAGCCCCGTCAATGTAATCGTAAGTTTGAAGAGGTGTTTCTTCTCTGTAAATATGGACTACATCTGTGGGGCTAGTGCCAATCCATTCTACCCAACCGTGTTCTGTTCTAACTCCATCTGCCACTGGGTCTGAGCCTTGAGTAGTGTTTCTTTGGTACAACTTGTAATGTGAGTTTAATGTTCTAGCAGTTGCAGTTCCGTCAGAAGCAATTGTTTCTACTTTCAATATATCACTGTGCCTAAAAGAGAACGGAATAGGAAAACCCTCTGCAGATGTTCCAGAGCCTTGATATACAACAGAATATTGTTCAGAAGGTACAGTCATTATTTCTCCAAATACCAAAGAACATTGAAGTTAATAGTAAGTGTGTTGGGGTGTGTCAAGAATTGTCCTATAACACCATCGGCACTCATTGCACCTTCGTGTAATAAAGAAGCAGCAACAAATGTAACTGCAGTTGTAGTTACATTAACTATATTAAATATAAAGGAATATTTATAGTATTCTTGATAATCTTCTAATCCTGAACCAGAACTTACTGTATTAAACCAGTCATCGTTAACAGCATGCAAATGCGATGTAAAAAATGGCACGGCACTAGTGCTGCCCGTGGGGTTCTCTATAGTTCCAAAATACACAGGGTGGTCACAATGTTGACCTAAACCACTGTAGTAAATGTCATTTTCATTTTTCTTACTGCAATTAACACTGTGATTAGTAATTCTTAATATTCTAGAATAGTTGTTTTTTAGACCTGACGCATCGTCATAACCTGTTTGCAATGCAGTAAGTCTATTGCCTTGCATATGTTCTAACAATTGTGGGGCGCTTCTGTAATCTCTAACAGTATGAGTATATGCAACTGGTGCGCCAGAACCATACATGGAATAGACTTTGCCTGTTTGATTACTGACTGATGGCGAGAATGATGTAAGCCACTCGTTAACAGATGTCCATGTTGCTGTGCCATCTATATCCATTAGGAGTTTGTCGTTGTCATCTGAGCCAGTGATAGGTGCTAGGTTGTCTATGTCTACCCAACCATTACCAGTTAAATACTTATACTCTTGACCCTTTGGGTCAGGGGTGCTTAAAAAGGTAGACCACGCGTACCCCCCCGAAGAGTTTGCAGTTGCCCATTTGCCTACATCGGCTGAGTCAATTGCAAATGGAGATGTGCCTCCACCTACTGCTGCGTCTACCTGTGCTTTAGTTACTGCATCAGCATCTGCTGAGCCAGAAACAAGGTTAGATATTCTGTCCCCTTCTGCGCTCCAATGCACAGGCTCTAGTGGGTCTAGGTTCATTGCTTGCTGATTTTGCATTGCAACTTCATCTAAACCCTGTTGCAATCTGTCTGGAGTTACATTAAGTGGGGTGTACTGGTCTTGTTGTAGTCTTAGTGTGTGCCTCTGTAGCCTTATTGTCGCTGTGTCTTTGTGTGGCATTTGACCCATCCACACCAATGTGCCAGTAGTACCAGTTATTCTTACTTCAAAGTCAACCCCTCTAGTAAGTCTTGTTAATACCCCTGTTGCTGTGGCTTTTGACCAAACACACACATCGTCTTCGTTGTACACGGGGAATGTTATAGAAAACTCCAAGTTCTCAGTAGTACTGGTGTTGTCAGTAATGTTTTGAATGTAACTGTCTGATGTAATCATTTATCAATAAAATTTCAGCGTAGCGTCAAACTCCATATTGTTTACTCGGTCGTTATGTTTGTCAAGCATATTTAAAGCGTCTTTTGCTGCTGTAACAGGTGCAATGGGTAGACCAAGAGTTATTGCTCCAATAGACCTAGACAGTGTTCCCATTCTTCTAAATTCTTCAAATGGACCTACATCACGATGTGTTCCAAATGCAGTCTCTATAGCATTTTGCCCCTGCATAACTGTATCAAACACGGGACTCATAGTACCCATCCTGTGACCACCCTTGCCTGCGGGAAGTAAGCCAAGTTTATGTGATGCAAGTGGCACGAGTTCACCCGTAAGCATTGAGGAGCCTGCCGTTTGATTTATCCCAAGCATTAAATATTCACCCCAATCGTAAAACTCTCTGTTTATAGCATTTTCTGCTTCTTCATTGAATAAGCCTGTTTCTACACCCAATTTAATTGTTCCTATAGCAACCTCTTGTTTAACGGTTTCTCTAATTAAAGGAATTAAAGAAGAACCTATAGCAGTTAATGCTTGACCGTATAGTATGTGCTTAATTCCTGCTGCCGAATCTCCCTCTCGGAACGACCTGTCTGCTCGCATAAACGAACGCCTAACAATTGAGTTGAGTTTACTCGTATACCCTTGATACATTGAGTAAGCATAAGTTAGGAAACTATTACCAAATGCACCCATGTTAATGTAGGCTGCTGCTGTAGCAGGGTGAAATGTGGGTTGCGTTTCTAATAAACACCTTTCAAATTTTCTTCTAGTGTGTTCTTTAATTATGGCATCTGACTTCGGGGTGCCTGGCTCTATACCTCTTGCTGCACATTCTTTTATTGCTATGTTTTTTGATGCTTTGTAAATAGTTGCAACAGTTACATGGTCAACAAATGAAATCGGTCCCATGCCTACATCTACACCACGCCTTACTAAATCTCCCGCAGCCCCACCAACCGACATTATGGTTGGGTCACTCATATTTATTCCTGACCAACGGCTTTGGTAGCCAACCTGAAAATAGTCACCAGAAATTTGCGCATATTCACCCGAAGCAATATTTGATGCTTTTGAGTTGTAGAATCTCTCATAGCCCCAACCACTATTGGAAGTCATTTCGTTTACTATTCTTCTGTATTCAAACGGGTTCAATGTAGCCAATGCAGTAAGCATTTCTGTTTTATATTCTACGCCCAACTGTACTCCCGCAGCAATACTTGATAACGCTTGATAAACAGGAACGGTTGGTTGGTACGAGAGTCCACTCTTGAGTACCATGTTACGACCTTGGTATAAAACATTGTCCGATGGTTTTTTTGCGACACGCCCACGACCAGTTTCGTATTGGACAATTGGGTCGTAAAAATGTTTGGTTAATGTGGTTACTAACTCACCTGCAACATTTTGCCTACCACTTTTTTGGTCCATTACTTGGTTATAGTCTCGTCTAAGTTGAGTAAATTCCCCTGGTGGCAAGTTTTCTACACCAGTGTCTAACCTTTTACCCTGCAAAATTCCTTTTGCTAATGTTACAGCAGGTTCAATATAAGTGTTTACGCACAATTCTCTTGTAACAGTATTTAGGTGAGAGTTAGCATCAGACAACCTAATATCTGTTTTACCCGCTTCTGACCTAAATTTTAATCCACCTAAATTAAATCTTGGAGACGCATTAAACGGAACAGACACTTCCCAAGTAAAACCGATATCTGGTTTCAAGTCTGCTTCTGTTGTTTTTGGTGCTTTCTGTTCTTTAAAAGGTACTCTTTTTATAGGCACCCAAACATCTTGCACAAGACCTTCTACACCATGGTGGTGCATCATTAAGTTTGCTTGGTATTGTCTAAACTGGGCAGAGTTGTAGTATTGAACATTTGCGTTTGCAATTTTTTGTGCTACTTGACCATTTGGAGTAGCCAGTATTGCATCTACTATCGTATTGACTAAATTAGTCATGTACTTGCCATCACCACGGAATTGCATTATGTCGCCTTTGCCCGCTCTGTCGCTTACCCTTCCTCCTGGTCTATGCTGATTCCATGTGCCTGGTATAGATTCAATTCTTAAGCCTGCACCTTGCTCAAAGTTTTCCCAAGCATGCGGGTCTTGTAGAATTTCTAAAAGACGAACAGCCTGACCCCTGGATATGTATATTGGTTGGTCAAACCCAGGAAGTTTTACTTCAAACGCATGCTTAGTGTTGTAGTATGTTCTATTTGCATCAGTAAATCTACCTGCTTGTCTGTACGACAAACCTGCAATGTCTTTTAGTGTATCAGTGTAAAGCCTTGATAAATTGCTTTCCGCTAATCTCGCATCGCTAACTGCCCTAACAATATCTTCACTTAACACCTGATGAGCAAAAGTGTTATTTCCACCAGATAAAAATTCAACAACATCTCCCAATCTTCCGTGGTATTTAAGACCATAACCCATAAACTTAACGGCATCTGTAAACATCCCTGCGTATGGAGAATGTTCAACATGCCTTGTTCCCATTAAGTTCTCGGACATTTCTCTCCACACCTTATGCTCTGCTATTGCAGCACGGGCTTCTGCGTTCGCTCTTCTAATAAAGTGGTTGTTATGGTTTTGCTGCAATAGTTGTGAGGTTAAACTTTCAAGTTGTATTGCTTCTTCAAAAGATAATTTGTCGAGTAGACCTGAGTTGTTTTCTAGTTTTTCTATTATTTCTACAAACTCTTCTTTCTTCTTTAGTATTTCCGCTTCTTTGCCCTTGTCTTGGAACTTGCCGATTAAAGCATCATAATATCTGTCAATTGCCGACCTCCACTCAGACGGTTTGCCTGCAATAAGGTTTTGTAAACCTGTAACAACATCATCCAGTATTTTAGGCATATGGGTTTCTGGCTTTTCTGTTCTAGTAGCCAAATTTTCTTGAATGTTATTTCTAGCAAGGTCGCCCTGTTTTATTTCAACAGCATCCTTTACATTTCTAATTGCAGTCATTAGTTGCTTGTGTGTTGTTGGTCTTTTTCTAAAAAGAGTTACTAGGTCATCTCTAATGCTTTTGTGAGCAGGGTCTCTTAGTAATCCTTTGACTTGCTTTTTAAAATCTTTCCATTGATTGCCTATGTGTTCTTTGAGCGCAGCACCCTTGAGGTCAACTTCTTTTGCACCCGCCAAGAAACTTCTTCCTAAGTCAGTTGCCTTTTTAACTGCTTCTCTAATTGTTCTTCTGTTTTGCGCTTCTCTATTAGCCCTGCCCCTATGGTCAATAGCCTTGCTAAACGACTTTTTGTCTGTTTTAGCCAAGTCTGCTGTTTCTTTTTTAGTGGGCAGTTTTTCGCTTGCTTTTAGTACTTTATTAACCCCTCTTGTAAGTTCAGCCCCTTCCAAACCCTTTAGTTCAGGCACTAGTTCTTGTACTTGTTTTTTAATTGATTCCTTAAGGCTTTTAGTTTCACTACTCCTAGATTTGCTACTCATTATCTCAATTGCTTTTTTAACAGTAAGGAATGAGCCATCTGGTTTCTTCAAATCTAACGCAAAACTTCTAGCCTCTGTGTCTCCTGCAGGCGTACCTTGCATTGCAATTTTGTGGGTTTCTAGCGCTTCCTCCAGAAACCTCTTTCTTTGTGTTTGTGCTTGTGATAGTTCGCCTGCATCTTTAAGTGCTTCGTACTCTTTCTTTAGGGCTTCTATTTTCCTGCCAGAAACATCGTGGATTGCTTCGTAAATTTCAATCAGAGGGTCGTCTCTTAGCAAGTCAACAAACTCGCCCTCTTCTTTTGCTTTTCCCTTTTCAGTTTCTGCTTTTTCTAATTTACTTTCTTTTGCTTTTGAGTTTTTTTCGACAGTTGTAATTGAGTTGTCTAAATCGTCTTTGGCAAGTTGCCTGTTTGTTTTAGTTCCAGGCACTATGTCGCCTGGGTTAAGACGAATGTCAGCCAAGGCATTATTTTGCCAGTTATTAAATGATTCCATTTCCTTAAACCAAGTTGCCTCTGGGACTTCACCTTTAGCATTAGTTAATGGTTCTGCAATTGATTTAAGGTCAACTTTTTCTGGTTTAGGGCGCAAAGGTCCTAAGGCACCTTCTGCTATTTGTCTTTGCTCTATCTTGTAATCCAAGATTTTTATCATTGAGTTCATTAGGTGGGTTCTGCCCTCAACCATAGTTGCCCTTGCAGCCTGCATTTCTGCCAAAGTACCCTCTGAGCATAGTTTGTTAAACTTTCTCATTCCGTGCATGCCTTCGTAGACGGCATTTTTGGTTCTAATTACATCTACAGATTCAGCCCTTGCCCAAGTACCTTTTGAAAGAAGCAAAGCAGGCACTTTAATTACTGCCACTTCTTCTATAGCGTGAAGACCCGTTTCCCCTAGTTTCTTTATGTCTGTAAATACAGGTTGTTCATGCCAAACCTTGCCCTCTTGCCAAAGTTCGGCTGTTGTTTCTCCACCTTGAATATACTGCGCTGCTAATTCTGTCATTGTAAGGTGTAAACCGTGATTAAGCCTTGCGCTTTCACTTTCAACCCTTAAAGCGTTATGCATTGAGTTGGCAATAAATTCTGCTTCCCTAGCGCTAACAAAGACACCTACGGTTTTTCCAAAATCCTTAACCATGCTCTTTAATAGTTTCATTCTGCTGCGCTTTTCGTATCCAATTACAACCTTTAATGCCTCATCCCACTTTGGAGTTGCACCTTTGCGAATATTAGCCATGCTTTGAACTAGTTTTTTAGATGTTCCATGAACATATTTTAAAAGACTGCCAGTTACCCCCAAAAACAAAGTGCCTCTTAATACCGCGCCTTGGTAATCTCCTGTTTCCTCATAGTGGTCTCTTGCCATTGAGTGGGCGCTAGCACTTAAATATCCCCAAGTTCCTACAGGTCCTGCTAATAGCGTAGCACCCCAAAACTTTGCCATTTCCCCGCCAATCATTACAGTCCAATTTGTTGCTGACTTAAGCGGAGACCAAATATCATCATGGTTATCAAGAACTGCGTTTAAATACCTTGATTGTTTTTCTAAATCTAAGTGAACCGCATCTGAATGAGATAAAGAGCCAAGATTTTCTCCAGTCTTTTTAGTGTAAGTCACCCATTCATCTGCAGTCAGACTTCCTCTTAAATCCCGAAGACGCTCTATTTCAGCAATTTCTTCATCTTTAATACTGGTCAAGCCCCTAGACATCATGGAAAAACCAACCAATCTGTCTTGTTGCCCCAAACTTGGCGCCCATTCACTTAAATCATTAAACCCTTTGCTTAAAGCAATAGAAGCATCTACAACAAGTTCCTCATAACTTTGCCTTATATCACTGCTCATTACTTTTATGTCATGCCAGACTTTTTTGAATGGCGCTCCTAAATACCATTCTTCTACATTTGCATCTTCGGCACTTGCAGCCCACTCTATTTGTTGCTCGTTTACTTGTGCTACAACTCCTCTATTATGACCTGGCATTCCACCATGCATTAGAGAATTTATAAATTCTGGCTCTTCAAAGCGAGGAAGCAAAGAAATAGCATCTTCTATTTCTGGAAGAGACAAGTGACTCATGCCAGTTTTTTCAATTATTGACATTCTCTCTTCATCATCAGCCTGATGCCAATCGTTATATAATTGCATACTAGGAGAAACTACTACAGGGCTGCCTTGTTGCGGGTCTATGTTGTTTGGGTCAGTTGTCATTGTTGCGTTTGGTAATTGTATTGCATCTGTGCGGCATTGTACGCACTGTTTTGCGTACTAATTGAAAGGGGGGTTGAGGACTTAGGTCTTACAAAGTTCCTTATATCAAAATCGTTAATTTGTCCTGCTTGGTCAAAAAGCATTTCATGAAACATTCTGTTTTGTGCTATTCCTGCGTCATCTAAATATATGTCAGTACTAAGAGTTTGAGGAAGAGAGTTGTGAATTACCTTTACTCCATTAACAAAAGCCTCATCAATCTGATAAGGAACACCGTCAGAGCCTACTCCCCAGATGCAAAACTCTATGTTTGGACCTATGTTCATACTTGCTTTTGTGGCTCCTAAAACATATAGGGAATCAGGAGCGTTACCGTCTTTGTCTACAAAACCAACTGGCGTAGGAATTACTGCGCTGTTGCCGACATCAAAATTAAACTCGCTTGCAAAACCACTTATGGTTTGCACAACTTCACTCTCAGGGTCAGCAAATGAGTTAATAAACCCTTTTTTGACTTCGTCATTTTGTAATACAGGGCTTTGTTCTAGCATGGCGTTTGAC
>CEQA01007180.1_pt1 | contig 11319 bp, 4 predicted proteins | sample 530501 | NCBI WGS metagenome assembly CEQA01 (sample SAMEA2620227, study PRJEB7988) | marine metagenome | isolation source: saline water (ENVO:00002010), including
ATCAGTCATCGCTGTAATTCCTCAGCAATCTTGGCAGCTTCACTGTGTATCTTCAATTGTAATTTTTTAGCGTTTTCCGTATATGCAGGACTTGATATTTCATCTATCCATTTAGCCATCTGCCTCGCTTTCTGCTTATCTCCTTTTAAGAAACTAATTTTTGCGTTTGTTTCTAACCAAAAATATGTTCCCATTTTTTGTAAATCTACGTTATCTGAGGTTAAAAATTCTTCAACGAAACTTGCTCTGACAGCTTTTCTGTAAGCATCTACTTTAGTAATCCACATAACGCTTTTTGAATTAGGTTGGTCTTTAACACCTGTACCGAAACCTGCATGCCAATCATCGAGTTCATCGTAAGGTTTGTAAATTTCATAAACTGCGTTACCGTTTTTATCAGTTACAACTTTACCGTTTTCATCTCTAGAAACTCTAACATTCTCTTGGACAAGCATATATTTTAAAGATTCCTCAAGAGTCATGTTTACTTGTTCTTTTTTAACATTTCTTAAAACTTTACCATTAGCACTTTTTTGAGGCGTAGTAACGGTTACAGGCATCTCATAAGTTTCAAGGCGTTGCATGATAAGATGCCAAGCCGTTCCGTTATTAGTCACAGTTTTAGTAACTTTTTTACCATCTTCAATAAGAGTAACTTCTTCAGTAATAGGTATATCTTTAAACTTTTTAAGGTCTATAGGTATTCCCCCTACGTTTAATACTGAACTCATAGGTTTTAAAAACGGTTCAGGTTTTACCCCGCGTTCACCTGGAAATCCTTTAATACCTCCTGCTCTTAAAAGCCTTGTGTATTCGTTAAACAAAGGATCATCTGGAGGAGTAAGGCCTGAAAAAGGATTTGTCATGTTCCAAGCAGCTTGGACAAGATCTCCTGTCCAGTGTTTCGTCGCTTCGTCAAATCTACTTACCTGTTTGCCCCATATTATACGTTTTGCTAAACCGTCACCTCCTTCATTTGCAGGCCAAACAGACTGAAACGCATCCATAATGTTTTGTTGCTCACGTTGAATTACATCACTTTTAAACGATTTAATAAAACCTGAATAAGGCACAACATTTCTAGACATGTTTCTTAATATTTGGGCTTTTCCTTCACCATCTCCAGTAATGAATTTATACATTTGATTAGAGCCCTGTAACATAGGATGCTCTTTAAGAGCTTCAGCCATACCTAATATTTGAACTTTCATAAGCTCAGTTACAAATTGAAACGTGTCCTCTTCCATCCAATTCTGCGAGGATTCTATCCACTCTTTCATATTAGCAGCTTGTATCCAAGGAGAAGTAAAAGGTGCACCCCTTCTCAAATCAGTATAAGTTTTTGTACCATCTTCATTTTCTTGAACCCATGAAAAAGGTATTCTTCCCATAGCTTTTTCTTGACGTGCAGCTAGAGGGTTTGGTGGGGGAGTACCAGTAACTTTACCGTTAAAGGCATCGTTCCAAGCCATATGCGTCATACCTATTGCAAGCATTGCTCTGCCGTAAGCATTTCGAGCTTTTAAAGCGTCTTGAGGACTTCCATCAACTAACCTTAAATCATCTGCAAAATCCTTATACATCTGTTTTAAAGCTGCAGGAGCGGCATAAACAGGATTACGCTTGGTCATATAACTTATTATGTTGTATGGAGTCTGGACGAAAGGTAATTGAGTACGCACTACAGGCCCAAAAACATTGCTCGTATCAATTGATTTATTCAGCCTACCTACATATTGAGTGAAAGCTGACCTTCCAGGATCTTCTAAAGGACTAGTAAATGTTAATTTTTGAGATTGTTTTAGAGCTTGTTGAGAAGTTTTTACCAAGCCTAAATCATAATTATCATGCATAAACTCTTTAATAAAATTTCTTTTAGCTTCAAGAGTAGAAGCTATTGTTCCTTTTTCAGCAGCTTCTTCAGCTTTGTCAACAGCGAGTTGAGCAATTTTATCGTAAGTGTAATCACCATCAACTTGTAATATAGTTTTATGTAGACGAGCGACTTCTTGTCCTATACTTCTACCTTTTAAAACAGTTTCTTCAGCTTCCTTTCTAGCAACTGCTAAAAGTTCTTGTTCAGAAAGTTTGTTATAAGGATTTCTTTTACCGCTTTGACGTGCTAGTCGTATTCTGTTTAAATTTTCTTCAGTAGTTTTTAAAATTGTTGATCTTAAATTTAATTCAAGATTATTCATAGATGACTGCTGATATATTACACTTTTCCAGAAATCATCAGTACCAGCGAGAAAACGTGTAGATCCTGAATTCAATAAACCGAAAAAATCCGCAAATCCTGTAACTATATTTTTATCACCTGCTCCAAATCCTGCACGAGCTGAAATACTTTCATCTAACTTCATACCATCATTTAGTTTTGAACCTGTAGAATCAAAAGATGAACGATTGTTTCTCATCGTTTTCCAAGCAGTTTTTAAAGCTCTAGGAATTGCGATTGCCATTTGCATGTGGCTTTTAAGATTTATAAACGCCTCACTTAACTCGTTTCCTGCTATTTCAAAATCTTTTTTACCTCCACCTAAAGCTCCTTTAGCAGCTCTTATAGGAGCGCGTACTAAAGCTCCTCCAGTCTGTTCTATGATGTCTACCGCAATAGCAGCAGCAGGTGAAGCAAAGTTAACAAATGCCGACTTTGGAGAAGACAACATACTATTAATAATATCCTGAGCCATTACGTTTGAAAATAAAGCGTTATAGCTAGGAGTAGATTTGAGAACGCCAACGGCATCGTTTAACAGTAAAGAACGTAAGCTGTCTTTTGTATACATCGCTAAACCTTTTTCATAATCCCCTCCTCCAAAAGCAGTCAAGAATTCCTTCATATCTTCTCTAGTCTTTAAGCTATCTCCAACAGCTTGATTACCTACATAAGGTCTAGTTGACTTGTTCATCTGGATAAGTTGAAGAGTGCTTCCTATTTCACTGTTAGCTTGTTCAGCTGCTGCGTATGTTTCCCAAAGTTCTGAGCGAGCTTTTTGGATTTCTAAAAGCTTGTCTTGAATTTCCTCATCACTTGCACCTGATTTTTTCTGAGTCATCTCTACAAGCTCATCTCCTAAATCTTTTATGTTTTCTAGTTTTCTAGTAACAGTCGCGTTTAGCAATAAAACTTGTTTTTTAAGATTGGATGCATCCTTAGCAATTTTATTTGCTCCGCTTACATCAAGCATTCCCCTAGATTCAAAATGATCATCAAGGAATAACTTCAATTCAGCAGGAGATTCCTTATCTACATTGTCAAGCATACGCTTTACTTCAGGATCATCTATTATATCTCTGAGCATTTGCTGAAGTCCTGGGTCATCAGTGTAATGCCAAACAGCATTTACTTTAGAGCCTGGTTTACTTTCAGAGCGTCTACGTCCTTGACCTTTAGCAGCAGCACTTGAAGGGTACATGTCTAAAATCTTTTCTTCAATAGTTCCTCTATTTAGTTTGACACCATTTTCATCTACAATTGAAATACCTAAATTTTTAGCTAATTTATGTAGATGAAAATCTTTGTTTTTACTTTTACTTGCATTATCTCTTATTTTTACACGATCTAAAATTTCCGAGCCATCGATAATGTCATAAAGGTCTTTAAACTCCTCTCTAAGTGCAGGATAATTTTGTATCACGCCAGGACGAACTGCTTGACCATCGTTTAGAGCTTGTTCAACAGATTCTTTATGCAGTCTTAAAAGAGCTTCCCTGCCTCCTATTTCTTCAATTTCTTCTTTACTAAAAGAAAGTAAATAGTCATTTACTGACATTGTATGAGGTTGGGTTCTATTCACTGCACGAGGAACTACTTGAGCAGCTTCAGATCCCACATCGTCTAAAGTAACTTTTGTAGAGTCAGTTTTAGGTTGTCTTACAATGCCTATATTTTTAACAAATTCTTCATCAGCAGCTTTATCTTTAGCTTTTTTATCTTCGATTTGTTTCTTCCTCCTAGCTTTCTGTTTCTTAACACCGATACTCTCTACTTCTTTTAAATACTTTTTAGTAGACTTATCGATATCCTCAAAACCCGTTACAGTTCTTTTATGTATTGCATCAATACCTTCTTTTATCTGTTTTTGAGTTAAATTTGGATTTCTAAAAAGCTGTCTTAAGGCTACTTGTGCTTGCACTCTTACAGCAATGTTTTTAATGTAAATAGCTTTAGTTCTTTTATAGGCATTACTATTCACAATCGCATCTCTAGTAACTCCTCCTGCTTTGAACACAGGGCTTAAAGCGGCTCCAAAAATAAGACCTTCAAGAGCTTGCGTCAGACGACCTTCAATAAAGGTTCTGTCAGGGTTATCTGTTTGCATAAACTCTGCAACCATGTCTTTAGGAAGCATGTCAAAAATAGTTCCAGTTTCTGAAGCATCACGGAGCATGTCAATCTTGAAACCTATCTTTGCACCTTTTACAGGGTTTCCTAAAAATTTCTCTCCAACTTTAGCAGCGTTGCCACCTATAGTTAGAAGTAGATCGTACCCTTTTTCAGTAGTAGTAACTGCTTTTTTACCTAGATAAGCTAAACCGTTAGGGCTTACTTTTTCTAAAACTTTACCTGTATTTTTACCTAACTTTGAAGCTACCTTACCTCCACCCCTGATTAAAGCATTAGGTGCTTTTACTGCCATGTTTCCAAGTTTACCGTACCAACCTAAAGGAGCATAAGCATGTAAAATACCTTTACTAATTTCATGACCAATAGTTCCAAGTGTTCCACGGTCTTCAGGAGGTTCGTATCCTAAACCAAAATCTTCTAGATAAAAATAAGGTATTCTTATATCACCTTCAGGTTCAAAACCTAGAGGTTCTCCTATTTCTTTAATAGCAGGAGTAAAATCTTCCAAAAGTGGATTAACAATGTCAATTCCAGCGTTAATCATGAATTCTCCATACTCTTCACCTGTAGCATGCATAACACCCAAAAAGAAACCTGCAGGGTCTAACTCTATGGGAGTCGTTGGTCTGAGTAACTCGTCCCCTATAGATTCAGCAACCTCCGAAGTTTTCTTCTTTAATGAAACATACCAATTTGAACTCTTAGCAAAATCTTGTAATTCTTTTTGCTCTTGTTTAACTTTCTCAAGACCTGCTTCAATATTTTGCTCGGCTTGTTCTTGAATCATTTCAGTGCGAGCTTGGCCAGAGCCTTCAACTGGAATAGGCCCACCATGGATTTCTTCCATCTGCTCTTTTGTAAGAGGCTCTTCTTCAGGATCATCTATTGTAGGGCCTTCTACAGGTTCAATAGCACTGTTACCTGAAGCTTCAACAGAATCTACAGTAGCTGAGGAGTCTTCTACAACTTCTTCAGAAGCATCTGTTTCTGCTAAAGGAGCTTGCTGTTCTTCTGTGACAGTTTCTACAACTGGGGTTTCTTCAGACTGAATTTCTTCAGACTGAGGCTCTTCAGGGTTTTGACCCTGGTCTTCTGTGTTCTGTATAACCATTATTAATTACCTTTTACTGTCATTCCTATTTGATTTAAACCCGCGTAAGCTGATTCTAAAGTTGCAGTTTGATTAACACCATCCCCATCATAAAAATTTAAAGGTGTTATGTTTCCAATTTTACCTTCAACAAGGTTTTTTATTAATTCCTCTTCCCACGCATCTAAGTCTGTCTTTATGTTTTGTAAAGTCTTTTCTGCTATTTTATCATTTCTTAAAGAGTCTAAACGCTCTTGAAAAAGTTCACGCCTTTTGTCATTTCTTGCAATCCTGATACTTGCTTTTAACGACTCCATGACGTTGTTGTATCGACCTGCATCTGTAGGATCTAATGAACTTAAAATTTTCCCTACCATGTCAGTTTCTACATTAGTAAATTCTTGTAAAGCACCTTTTATACGTCCATTAAAAATTTGAGTATTTTCTAAATATTGACTATCATATTTTTTAGATATGTCAGCAATTTCATCGCGATCATGTAGAAATTTACTTCTAGTTAAAAAATCTTCAGTACTGACAAGACCGCCTTTAAATGATTCATCTAAATACGTTCTTAATGCAGAAGTTTCTTGGTTAGAGGCAACTTTGTTTGCCCAACTAAACTTAAAAACATTGTCAGTTGTATTTTTATTGTTTTCAAATGCCTGTAATTTTTCTGAAAAGTCTAACAAAAGAGCAGCTTTAAAATTAGGAATTGACTCAACTTCTTTTGTGTAATCAGATTTTTCATCTGTAAGAAGATTTTCAAAAGTTTCTTCTATGACATTTCTTTTGGCTATGTAATCTTCACTTCCAAAAGTTTCTTGTCTTAAATCATATAGTAGAGCATCAGCTTCTAAATTTAGTTTTCTAGTCAATCTAGATTGTTTAGCATTTTCATTAGCTTCTAACTCTTTTTCAAAGCTTTGTTTTCTAGTTATATATTTGACATGCAGCGCATTAATAGCATCAGGGTCAATATCATAAAAAGATTTATTACCGTGAATAGCAACTCCTTCTTGGCCTAAATGACCTGTAAAGTTTAAAATCTTAAACGCTTCATCAAAATCGCCCTCTTTAATTAAAAGGTCTATATTGTTTTGAAATGCGGGCATAAGTTCTTTAAACCCTGCTTCATTAAGAGGTATTTTAAAATCTTGAGTAGCAGTCTCTATTAAAGATTTAGACAAAGAAGCATTAAATGAATCTTGGTCAGATAAGTTAGGGTCTTTAATATTTTCTAAAATTATTGTAGCTGTTGTACTTTGAGCTGCTGTTACATATTGATCCTGTAAATTAGAGTCCTGTTGACTTTCTAATTGCGGAGCAAGTGTAGAAATCTTTTTAGTAATTAATCCTTGAACTAAAGGGTTTCCCATTGCTGCTTGAGTTTCTGGGCTTAGGCCTAAATCTATGGGATTATTATCACCGTCTTTTAAACTACCCGCTGTAAGCCTTATAAGATAGTCTTCAATGTCTATATCTTGAGTAGTTAGATTTTCTAAAACTTCAGGAGTAAGATGCGACTCTAAAGCACTGTCAAGCTCTAAGACAGCTTTATGGCCTTTAAATCTAGATGTAAAATACCTGTGATGTTTAAAAGGTATTAAACCTTCTTTAACTTTTGCACCTGCATACATGTCCATTATTTTCTGAGCTTCATCAGTTTTACCTGCTTCATGTAATCTTGCAGCTTGTAAAGCTTTAGAATTAAATTCTTCTTTCTGCTCTGAAGTTAAACTGTTCCAGGAATTTAGCCTAGCAATTTCAGCCTTTGTTTTAGCTTGCGATGTTGAAAGCATGTCAGACATAAAAGTACCGCTTAACTTAGCAATCGCATCATACATCTCAGCATCTGCTGAACCTTGTTTGACAGGTGGAGCATAAGTGTCAAAAACACCTTGCTGTGGCCTTGTTGGAGCAAAGCCAAAATTTACATTTATACGTTCACGTTGTGGCATTAATAGTTACCCCATAGATAATCCCATTTACTTATCGATTCTAAACCTGCTTGAGTTCTGGCAAGATTTAATTGTTCTAAATTAGCTTTCATTGTCATTGAAGCTTGGTGTCCTGACCATATACTTCCTAACACTGTCAAGCCTTGAGCAATGGCATTAGGAGGATCACCTGGGTCTAAAGCGTCAATACGCTGTTGACCTTTTATTTCCATAGCTTGCCCTTGAATTCCAAAAGCAGTTGCAGCTGATTCCATTTCTTGATCAACACGGCCTACCGCTTCTGAAGCTTCTGCAAAATATGAATTTTCTAATATAGCTGCAGCATGTGAAGCTCCTAAACCTGCTTTAAGAGATGAATTACGAGCTTTTGCAATTGCTTTATTTTTTGCTGAATCTATTTCTAATTTACGCTGAGAACGTGCAAGCTGTGACTGAGAAAATGATATACCTAAATTAGCGTATTGAAAACCTAAAGCTTTATTTACATTTACAGCATTTTCTGTATACCTTTCAGATAAATTTTCATAAGCTGAATTTTGAGCTTGGACTTGAGCCAAACCTTTTACTGCACCTATTCCTGCACCTGCACTACACATTACTTAACCTCGCAAATTCATAAAAAGTTTTACTTTCTTCGCCGTAATTTTCTACTTCTCTTAAGAAAGTAAAGCCCATCCAACGAAGCCATTTGATATGCACTTTATTTCGTGCATCTACATAATTGCAAAGAACGTCATATTTACTCTGCATTTTTTCTAATTCTTCTTTACATTGTTTTAAAAACTGTGTTCTTATCTCTTTAATATCATCAGTACCTACCATCCACACCCAACCTAAATTAAAGTTCTCTTCATGGCCGTCTGCCACTCCAAATACTCCTATAGGTTTACCTTTATATTCAATAACTTTAGCATCTGTAGTTACTGCTACGTTTTTATCTAAAACATCTTGAATGTCTGAATGGTTGCCAAATGTGGCATACAACTCTTGTTTATCAGCGTGTCTTAAATTCTTAGCTAAATGCTTAACATCTGATTGTTTAAAATCTCTGACTACTGCGTTCATATGTTCATCCTCCTGCTTCTAGCACTGTATTGTGCTTCATATTCAGCCGACATAAAACTTACAGGGAAAGGCGATGAAGACGTTATAGTTAACGTGTACGCATCAGATTTAGTATGTATAGGTATTCTAAAGTCACCACTACTCACAGCCGTAGAGCCTTGAGTCGTAGATAGAACATCTGTAGCAGATGTAGTGTGCGTATAGGTGTATGTATTCGCACGGCCTGGGTTAGTTACTGAAGCTGTAAACGTAGTTGTGTCATCAAAAGAAACGTCGCAAGACATTATTTGAAAACGTCCTGATAGAAGCTGAGAAGATCCTTGACCTGCTGAACCTCGTATGACTGGTTTAGAAAACTCATACGTCATGGTGTAGTCTACTCCAAACCAAATTGATGATCCTGTCTTATCACCTGCAATTACAAGAGTACCTGCTGAACCGTTTTGAGTATCGATTGTAAGTTCTGCCGCACCGCCGTCGCTATCCGTAGCTTTCGTGTAAGCTTTTATTGCATTACCGCTCCAAGTAAATGGTAAGGTAAATGTAGTTTTACTGCTGACAGGAGTGTTGTAGGAAGCTGTAACTGCATCAAATCCTACACCGTCGGTGGCATCATAAGATACTCTAGAATCAAGTTTAGTAACAAAGATTGAATTAGAATCTGTAAGATTGTTTTCAATCCTCATTTTATACAGATAAGTTTTACCGCCTGTAATTACATCACTAGCTACATAACGCCACTGGCAAAGTACATATAAAATGTTGTCAATTGCGTGTATCCCAATGATTTGCTTTTGATCATCTGAGTCTCCCATTAAAGGTAGAGAATATTTAAACCATGCTGACTGTACTCTTTGATTACCTTTATCTAAATATTTGTACAAATACAAATCTTGCATAGTACCGTCAGTTGCTTCAGGTAAACCTATGATTAGGTTTTGTTGAGGCATTGACGCATACATTTTCCAAGAGTTTGGTATGTATTGTGGTACATGGTCTGCAATATCTACTGAAGTATAGTTGTCACCTTGAGCGTCAAGTACAGCCATTTGGCGCATACCTGAGAACTCTCCGCGATCGTAACCGTAATAAAGAGATGAGCCAGACGCAATTGGAAGTGCGTTTATATTACACTCGTCATAAGAAACTTGCGTTAAGGCTACAGTTTCATTAGATAGTGCAGTACGTCCTGAACCTAACGCAAATTGTTGGGTATCAGAAAACAGTATTAAATTGTTTTTGTATGGAACTGCGTGTCGAAGTGTCGCTATTTCATTAGAAGACACTGCTAAATCTATGGGTGCTGTATCGAGTAAATCGATAACAGTTGTTCTAAAAAAGTTAAAAAATTCTCCTGTTTCGGACATTACACAGTTTTCACCTGCTAAAAATCCTAGACGGTTTTCGTAGAAAAATATGTTGTTTATTTTTTTACCCACAAACGAAGGGTCTGGGTTTGTAATCTCATCTCCTGCTACTCTACTTCCATATTTAAAAGCTGAGTAATCGGATTTTATATTAATAGTTACAGCTTCGTCATCTGGATAATCCGTAGCTACGGTGGCACTTAAAGTTAAAGTGGCCTCTCCAGTTGCATCAGCCACAGATTCTTGATCTAAAACTTTAGTAACTTGACTTCCAGTTCCTATGTCAAACACTATCTCTGAATATTTAGGAATAATTGTATGAGGAGGTAAACCATCAATAACTATTTGAGTATCGCTAGTAGTCATAGCATCATCAGGATCATGTATAAAAGCATCTAAACTTTCTGTAGTTACTCTAGGTATTTCAGTAGTACTTGCATTTATAAAACCGTTTGCGGATTTAAAAAGAAAAGTTCCGTCAGCTTGCCGTATTAAAACATGAGGCATTGTAGCGTAATCAAATCTAAAAGGTATTTGAGAACCTGATGTTTCTACCCACATACCCTCTCCATACGCTTCTCCATTTCTCGTCTCAAATTCTAAATAATAATCATCAATATTGTTCTCCACGTCACCATCAATTCTTATTTTAAAACCATCTGAACAATGTGCAGGAAGGTCTGTTAAATATTGTGTACGGTCTTTGTAACTATCTAAGTAAGTGTTACCTACACTATCAGAAGTTGACAATGTAAAGTTAGCACCTGTAGTTAAAGGTTTAATTAATATGTTACTGTCTTGAGTAGTAAACTCTAAATAACTGAAATCGGCGGACTGTGTGTACTGGCCTTTAATTTGAGAAGTGCCTGTAGGTTTGCTGTAATAATAACAAAGACGGTCTTGATTATCTTTTAAAGTAATACGACGTTGACCGCTTCCTATATCTTCCGAACTTGCTACATAATAATCAGTGTTTATTTGAAAATTATGGGATTGCCAAGTTACATTCCCAGTCCACCAATCTACTCTTTTAACGTAATATCTTGCCCCTCCAGGTAAAGAAACAAACCTTACAGATTTACCCACAACTGTAAAAGCATTTTGAGATCCTGAAGGAGTTCCTGAACCGTAATCAACATCTATTTTTAAAATATCTTCTCTATTACCTGATGACGCTACAGCGTGCCAATCACTTGTAGGAACTGAAGTATCTGTATGATATGAATTATTTGTACCACCATTTAAAGCAGTTGTTAAGTTAGTTGCTATAGTGGTCGTTTTAGCATCTCCTGCTGAGTTACCTGTAGTTACTGAATTAGACTGGCCGTCTATCTCTACAATGTATTCAGTGTTGTAAGCTGCTTGTTTAATTGTTACTAAACCTTGCGCACCAAATTTAGGTGTCAATTCAGAATGCATCTTAACTTCTCTCTCAGTGTTAACTATAAAAGTAACATCTCCAATTGTTAAGAATTTAAAAGCAGT
>CEQA01033299.1_pt1 | contig 11299 bp, 17 predicted proteins | sample 530501 | NCBI WGS metagenome assembly CEQA01 (sample SAMEA2620227, study PRJEB7988) | marine metagenome | isolation source: saline water (ENVO:00002010), including
TTTTTTTTACCTTGTAATAAAGACATTACTACTTGGTTTCCTAAAACAGCTATATCACCTGCATCTAAATATTCCATCTCCTCATCTGTAATATCTACAGCTTTCCTCATAATCCAAAGTAAAGTTGATGGTAATATCTTTTCACCATCTTCTGTTGCTTTAGTTAAAATATCAAATCTTGTATCAAGATCAATATCTTTAAATTTATACTCTTTATCTTTAAGTTTAAGCAATAGTAATTCCTAACATTTTTGTTGAAGAAGATATATCATCTGCACCTACTACTGTAAATGGAATTGTTTCAGTTAATACTGCACCACCATTATCAATAGTTGGTTCATTTATTAAGCATTTATCTAATGCTATTGCAAATCCTGATGATTCTGCTATATTTATATCTACTGTATTACTATCATAAAATTTAGCAAGTAAATCGTGAACATCATCATTTCTAATAACTGTCATAGAACCTGTTATCTCAAAGTTACCTGTCATTGCATATCCAAATGGCTCATAACTACCATCTGTTGTATCTTTATAATGTATTCTTTCAATAGTTCTATTAACACTTAATTCCCAAGATTGTATAACAAGTTCTTCTAAAGCACCACCATTAATACCTGTTGATCCTGAAGCTAAACTTCTAATATTTTTTGGTGTACCTGTATCATACGCAGGACTTGTTATAGCATCATCAGCATCTGTTCCTGTATTAGGCATAAATGCAGTTGCCCAATTAATGGTACAAACAAGTTCACCACCTTCAGAACCTATATCTTCAGATAATGTAAATCCTGTTCCTACGCAACCCTGACAAACAACATTATTATGAGTAGCATCTGCACCTGCATCTTCAAATCTAATTTCAAATGTTTTAGCAGAACTTGCACCATTTAAATAATTAGCTGACGGAAATGTATAATCATTATTTAATACTGCTTCACTTGATCCATCTTCAAATACAGATTCACAAGCTAATAAAACAGAATCAGGAGTACCTCTCAATACTGTGTCAAAAGTCCACATTTTAGTTCCTTGTGAGTGATGTCCTTGTGTTGCTGTGGTTACAAATTGACCTGCTCTTGCAGATGAATATTCAACAGGAACACTTGATTCAGGTATTGTAAATGATGTTACTTGTAATTTTTTTAATCCTGCATCATCAGGTTGATCGCCTACAGTAGTTTCATTTTGAAACCATACGCTAACATTCTGTGATGGAAAAAAGTTTGTTGCTTGTGCCATATTCTAATCCTTTTAATTTAATACATTATGGTTTACTAAAATTAAATCAAGTTGAACAATATAAATATCATTATTTTCATTCTCCTCATCTTGTATATCATACTCAATGTTATCTATATCTAAATAAGCCCAAGTTGTGTTATTGGTCTGCTTATCTAACAACTTTTTTCTTAATCTATCTACTTTACCTTTGATATTTTCGTTAATACCATCGCCCATTATCTTGCGATTAAAATAATATCTAATCATTACATTGTATTCACGTTGCTCAAAAGCATTTGTAGTCATTAAATTTGTACTGCTTTCTAAATTGATTCTAATAAATTCATTGCCCTTCATCTTATAATCTTTAGATATAAAAACATTATTAAAATCGTTATTAATCCAATCTCTTAAACCTTTTTCAATTAAAGTATATCCTATTTTATCATAAGTAACTGCCATTATCTAACTCGCCTTAATTTTCCTCTTTTAATTGGTATGTTTTTAATAGGTGCATTACTATCTTTCAATCCTGCACTTCTTACTTCAATATCCCATCTATCATCTACAGTCATTGAATTACCTTGAAATCTTGCATATAATCCACCTGCAATATGTTGCAATCCACCTGTAATAATTTCATCAGTTATTTCTGTTCCATATAATTTATCATCACCATAAGTTTTAATAGATACTTTTGCAGTTCCATATACACCACCTGTTGTACACAATATTTGGATTCTATCATAAAACTCACCTGAATATGATCCATAAGTTTCTACACAATACATTGTACCTGCTCTTGTTACTTCAGTAACATTTCCACTCTTATCTGTTGTATCAATTTCAAAGTTTAATTTTCTTTTACCTGAATTTACTTCATCAATCAATCCACTTTCATCTATATTTGTAACCATAGAATAATATTTATCAGCTTCTTCACTCATAGGATCAGTTGAGCGTATAAGATTGGCTGCTGCTAAATAACAAGTAGTTCTTACAATTATCGGATCATATTGTGGTGTATCGCTACCATCTGTAGCTTCTGCATATAAAAACGCTTTAGGAATTGGTACAGGAAAACGAGCATCTAATAAAGTATTTAATTCTTGACTTGCATTTTCTAATACATCATCAATTAAAGTTTGAAAATCTACACCTGCTTCAATTTGTATATCATTAGGATCAGCAGTATCTAAAAATACTTCTACAGAATCAACAGTAGGAGAATATCTATATTCATAATTAGCATTAGGATCATCTGTTACTGCTGTACCTTCTATGCCATCAAAATATAATTGATCTATTTTACCTGTATTATATGCTTTATAAAAATTACTTACACCTGTGGTTACAAAATTATATACAGATGTTTTAGTATCATAATCACCTATTTTACTAAATACCCTTTGTAGGTCTGTTGATGTTGCATATTTAAATGTTGATATTGCCATAATCTACCATTTCTTACAAGACCAATATCTTGCTGTTGTTTTGTCCGTTGCAGTTGAACATTTATGTCTTGATCTAAACGACTTTCTTCTTGCAGGACTTGATTTCTTTATTCTCATATTAGGATCACCAAAAGTTACTCTTTTAACTTTAGTTCCATCTTTAACAAATACTTGAAACTTTTTACGCCCAAAACTTGTTTGCCCTTTTCTAATCCTACTTGGCTTATTTAAACGAACTGTTCGCCCTCTATATTTAGCCAATTCACTTACCTCTTTTCATTCCTTTTCTTTTTTTAGGTCTGCCTACTTTTTTTCCATATGTTCCTTTACCTCTTGGCATTTTTATCTCCTTTTTTAAATATCATATTATAATTCTTTTCAAATTGCTTCGACCATCTAACTCTTTGCTTATCACCCTTACCATTCATATTATAAATCAAATGCAACTATTCTAACTGTTGCCCTTCTTTTAGGATTAACACTTCTTGCTTGTATTTCAGTTAGCATTGTAGTATTTGTATTACCACCACACGCCAATCCTGATAGACCTGTTGCAGTTATTGCATAATTAGCAAAACTTGGACAATTTCGAAGCGTTATAGCACCTGTATCATAATCTATAGTACCACTACCTGTTAATGCAGAATTTGCTCCAAAATTTAAGTTTCCATATCCATCATCATACATAAATTCAGCTTCATTATCTCTTTCAATACCATCTTTAATTATATCTGAATCAGGCAACCTTGCTGCTCTTGCACCTTCAGGACTTGCAGGTATTCTACCTATTGCTTGTGCAAATATTTCTGTTGTTGTATCTGCTCCACTTGTTCCTGCTGTTAAGGCAATAGCTGATGTAGAAAGATGTTGCTTTGAAGTTACTCTTATATCTCCGTTTACGATTGATACTGTTGCTCCCTTCTGAAAATTATTTTTACTTGCATCATAATATAAAGCATCTATTGCTTCTTGCAATTTTTGAATAAATCCATTAGTTCCACCAAATGTATCTACACTTGAATCTGTAGTGATTGAAATTTCATCAGCAGTTGCACCATCTATTCCTATTTTAACATAATAAGTTGTACCTGCTGTTAAACCTGTTTTACTTCTTGATGTAATATTTGACATTCCAAATTCTTGGTATCCTGCCTTGTAAAATTTTAATACTATAGTACCTCTACAAAATCCATCTAAACTTGCAGTTGCATTTCTGCCATAACCAAATAGATTAGTAACTACTAAATTTCCTGATAAATCAGTACAAGGTGTTGAATAAGTATTGTAATCATCTAAAGCATTGAAATGTGGAAAATAAATCCTTGCTCCATTTACTGCTCCATTTGTTGCATTAGTTTGTGCATCTTTATCAGCTTTTTGTGTTCCATTTAATGCTCTTTCAACAGTTAAAGTAGTAGATGCTATTTTAGTTACTCTCATTATTTCAATTCTTGTAGCAGTTGTATCATTAATTCCAACTTGAATCAAATCACCAACTTTAAAATAATCACCATCACTTACTGTTACAGTCGTATCTGTATCTTCTAAATCAGCACCTAATGTTGCATTAGAATATGTGTATAATGTTGTACTTAATGTTTTAGTAGTATCATCATCTAAATCTAAATCTGTTCCATTCATAGCTGAAGCTGTTGTTGTATAATTAACTGCCATAGCATTAGGATATACTATATATTCATTAGGTCTTAATAATTTACTTACCTCTCCATCTGTAGCACCTGTTGCATCTGTACTACCTGCTGTTATTCCTTTATATGTTATTCTAACCTCAATAACTTGATCTGATGGATTATGAATACAAATAAGTCTTGGATCAGCTAATTTATTTGTTCCAAAAGGATTAGTAGGATCAAATGTAGCCATTGATATAAAAGCATCATTAAAACCTATATCTTGTTGAAAGTCGTATTTCTGTGTATAATCAGAACTATTCATAAATTCTAATGATTCACCATTTGTTTCTAATAATAATCTTGCATTTAATTTTGCCATTTACACACTCCTTAAGTGATATACTAATTGCATATTTACTGTTAAATCAGCATTTGTTCCGTTTTGATGAACACAAGCTACAATAGCTTTTCCTGCATCTACATTTGCTGTATTTACTGTTAATGATTGATAATAAGCCTGTTCATATCCTGCACCTGTTATTGTTGATGGTGATACACAATTTTCTACACCTGCACTTAAATCTCCACCTGTTGCATCATTTGCAGTTGATATTGTATAACTCATTACACTAAATTTTACATCATCTCCTGATGCAGCATCTGCACCAAACCATACTTTCACAGAATCTATAGCTATATTAAATGGAACATACCAAATTGATTGTACAAAATCATCAGCTTGATTTCCACCTGATACATCATAAGTTGTTGCAGGAGATGAACCTGTACCTAATTCTATATTAGAACTTCTATATCTACCTCCACCTATTGCATCCAATGCACTCCAAGTATTAGCAGCATCAGGAAAACTATTAACAGAAGAATACATAAATTGATGAACACCTGTATTTACATATTGCCCTAATGTTTTAACTGCTGTATTTGTAGAATCTACTTTTAATAATTCTGTTCCACCTACATTTCTTATATTTAATGTATCAGTAGTATTATCATTTTTTGGTCTAATAGTTAATTGATCATCAGATATAGATGTGCAAGTTTCTGTACCATCACCACTTTTTATAGTTAATGTGCTTGTAGAAATACCATTATTACTATTATCTACTTGTAATAAATCTTTATATGTATTTGCTATTGTTTTATTTGTTAAACTCATTATGTATTCCCATCCAAAATAAATACTGTTGTTCCAATAGTATCATTAGCATCATTAGTAGGATCAAAAGATATGCTTACAACATCTCCTGCTGAAAAACTTGCAGATTCGCCAAAAGTAAATGTATAAGCTATATCATCAGCAGTCATATCTACAGTTACTTCATTTGATGCAGTAGCATTTGGTATTTCCGTATTATCACTTGATTTGTGTAACCCTACTACAGTTGAACCACACGCTTCTTCACTTCTCATTATAACCTTGCTTAAATATCCATTATGTGGCATCACTATAGCTTGATATTCATTTCTGCTTGAATTTGCACTACTTTCAAATATATAACCATTTAAAGGTAAATATATTTTAGTTCCTCCTGTATAACTATAATTAAAACCACTACTAACAATATAAGAAAATTCAGAACTAACAGTTCCACCTGCATTATCATCTACATACTTTTTATTTGCTAATTCATAAGCATCTGTAGGTGTTTTAGGATAAACTATTTTACTTTCAGATACATTTAAAGGCAAAACTTTATCTTCTGCCTTTAATGGTTTTTCATTATGATCAAGTGAATTTTCTAATACAATATTAGTCATTATTTAAAATTTTCTATTATTGGTTTTATTTTTTTCCATAATTCATCATCTTTTTTTGATTTAGTTGTTTTAACTATTAAATCTCCAACTGCAAGTAATACAGCTATACCACCTTTTTTAGCTATCCATTTACTTAACAGGAGGTGTATCATCAAAAACCTCTACTACTATTTCATATATAGATTCAATTAATTCTGCTTCTTGTTTTTCATTTAAAAATGGAACATCAACCTTTTTATTTATTTTAGAAACAATCTCATCCTTATTATCTTTAACATAATTTTTTGCAACAGTTAAAGCATAATCTTTTATCCATTTAATAAATTTATTCATTTCAATTCCTTATTTATTTTAATCAACATATAAATCAATGTAGCTAATGCTGCTAAAGCACTCATAATTGGAGGTATATACTCTGTCCAATGCAATACACTACCTGCTATTCCAATTCCTGCTGTTCTTAATGTATCTATCATTTATCCCTCAATTCAAAGTGTGGGAAATCATCAAACATATTATCTTTTACTTGCCAATCTTGATCCCAATCGCCACCCCATCTTAAATTGATACCCATACCTCTTGCAATACCTATAACAAAACCTGCAAAAAGAGTTTGACGCTCTCTATCAGCCCAATCAACAGGATAAGGAGTAACATCAACTGCCCTACTTGGATTAGCATTGTGACGACCATTTGGATACTTGACTTTTGTTTTACCTTCTTCAAATAGTTTGTTTTGTCTTTCTTTTGATCTATGCCCTTCGAGAATTGAGCAATCCACATATTTAATAACTTCATTCATCACATCCTGTAATTTTTGATCGCAAGTTTCTAATCTTTTTTTGGAACTTTTACCAAACTTAGGCATTATTCTACATCCTCACTTGTCCAAGCTGATGTTGCTAAAGTTGTTTTGATTTGTGTATGATTATAAGTTGTCATACCATCAAATACAGATGGCGTATCACCATCCCATTTTAATATAGCTTTAGTTCCATCTATTGATTTTCTTAATGTAGAAGAACTTGTTTGTATAGCATTAGATACTAATTCTTCTAATTGATCTGCTGTATAATCAGCTAATGTTATTATTACCCATTTTCTATTACTAAACATTGTTCTCCTTACGGTGTATCTGTTTCTATATCTGATGTTGCATCAAAATTAATCATATCTCCTGAATTACGGTTAGGAGCGTGATCTACTATATCATATTGACTCATATTTGTCATTATTCCTGCATTACCATTTACAGGTTTGCAACTAATATTTGCTAATGTTATATCTCCATCTGCATCATTAAATTGAATGGAAAATTGATGATTATTATTTAAATCTGTAACATTAGTATAATATACATTTTCTCCACTTGTGATATTATAAGTATCCAAACTACCATCAGGATAAAGTTTTAATTGTTTAACATTTGGTGCAACTGTCCAAGATGCAGTAAATGATATTTTATGCACACCAAGTGGTAATTGTCCTGCTAAAATTCCTGTTGAAGTGGCTGTATTATAAAAACGAGTAGCAGCAGCTGAACTTGAATCGTCTGATTCCATAGTAACTGTATTAGTGCTTGAATCAATCGTAGTAGTAATATCAGCAGCATTAGTCCAACTACTAATACTTGTTACTAATTCAGTGCCTAAAGTAGCATTTGTTTGGTCTGCTATTAAACCATTTCCTGCAATATTGCCATCATCTAAAGTACCATTACCCATTCTCCAATAGCCTTGTAAATCACCTGATTTATCTGTACCACTTCCTGCTGTATAACTTGCAGCTAATGTTAAATCATTTGGTTCACCTGAATTATATATTGATGCTACTGTGTTGGCATTTAAAGCTGCATCCCATATTGCAACATCACATAGTTTTCCTTCAAAATAATTAGCTGTAGCAGCAGAAGAACTTCCTATTCGAGCATTTGTAGTAACATCAATAGTTTGAGATACTGTTCCTGTCGTTTCCAACACTCCATTTAAATAAAGGCAATATGTTGTACCATCATAAGTAACTACAACGTGATGCCAAGAACCTGATAAACCTGTGCTTGTAGAACTTATAGTAGTATTATTAAGTTTGTATTTAATTTGTTCAGAACTATTTAATCTTAAATGAATACCATCACTCGTTCCATCTACATTTTCAAATATTAATTTTTCATTTCCATCATCTATAACTTTAAACCAAGCAGATATAGTATGCTGTGTATAATTAAAAGGATCTGATAATTGTATATAATCATTACTACCATCAAAATCTATACTCTTACCACTAAAAAATGTTTTTCTCATATCAGGAATAACAAGATTATTAGCATTAGCATCTGCTACTCTTGTAGATGCTTCATCACCCATTCTCCACCAACCTTTAATATTAGCACTTGATGAATAATCACCTGAATCAGTAGATAAATCTAAATTTGCAGTTCCACCATTGTATATTTGTGTTATTTCATCAGCAGTCAATTCTTTATTCCATATAGCAACTTCATCTATGTTTCCTTCTGAATATATTGTGCCTGAGGCATTATATTTAGTATGCCCTATATATAAATCAGCAGAAGTTTGATGCATTGCATTATAAGTACCTAAAGTAGCAACAGAATCATCAGCAAGTACCCCATTTACATATAAATGCATACCACTTGTACTACTACTACCATCATAAGTAGCTGCAACGTGAATCCAATTTCCTTCATAAATTGTTAAAGCTGCTGAAAATCTTCGTATATAAACATCAGTATCATTATCCATCAACTTTAAATATAATAAATCACTACCATTACAACCAAATCCCCACTCTGTATTTGGGTCAAAACCTGTTTTAGATAAGATTGGGAAACCACTTGCATCAGTCATTTTTACCCAAGCAGAAACAGAAAAGGCTGAATCAGAACTGCCATCTCCAAAACTTAAATTATCTGAATCAGATATAGATATATATTCATCAGCACCATCAAATATAATTGATTTAGTATTGGTTACTTGTGCAAGAGCATCAACTAATCCCTGTGCTTGTGTTGTGCCTAATCCTAATCCTAACATTCTAACCTATATAACAAATGCACTTTTCACCATTAGTACTAACACTAACAGAAGTCCATCTACCATAAATTGTTGTGCCTTTAGGGATTACATCAGATGAAGAAAGAGTATCACCACCACCACCTGCACCTGCACCTGCTGTATTTATAAATGTAGAAGCACTTTCTGCTGTTAATGTACTAAATTTTACATCAGTTAATGCAGTAATTGCTATAACTGCTCTACCTGCTTCGTGATCTGTAGGAGTAAATGTTGTTGCTGCTGTATCTAAATAAGCAGAACCTTTTTGCCCTAATGTTAAATTACTTGCAGATGTTTTGCTATATTTATTTGTTAAAGGCATCTATATCTCCTCTACTTTGTAACCTTTGGCTTCATAAACTTTTACATAATCACCTAAATCTTTTCTAATAATAGATTTACCATTAAGTTTAGTTATTTTAAATTTACCTGATTTTACTACAACTTCTTCTTTTTTAACTGCTTTTTTAGTAGCCATTTAATTCTCCTTATAGGCTTTTTTTAATGTTCCACTTCCAAATCCTGCAAAAGTACCAACCTTATCTACACCTTTGCCTTTTTTATTTCTTTCAATCCTATCGCCTACTTCTCCAATATAATCAAGGTAATTCATTTTATTACCTTTGTAATAGGCCTGTTGTCCTTTATCCTTATCTTCTACAAGTTTCAATTCTTTTTTAGGATCAAGTTCAACCTTAAAATTATTATTATTTAAATTTCCAATATCTTTTTTCATAGTAATATAGGGGAGCATTACACTCCCCTGTATTATTTATCTATACAGTTATTAAGAGATTTCTGTATGTATTTCAACACCGTGCAAATCAACTAATTCTGTAATTGCCCAATAACCATTAGCAACTACAACTGTTGATGCTTGTGTTTCTTCTCTTTCAGTAGCAATATTTAAGAAACTACCACTACCTGTATCAACTAATCCTGCACCTAAAGCAGTTTTAGCAAAAACACCACCTTTTTTCTCTGTTGCATCAGCACCATCTTTAACTTGAGGTGAAGTGTAGAAATTGATACCTGCTATTGATGAAACAAAGCCTGTACCCATAAACTGTTCACCTACTCCTGCAGCGTGTCCACCATTAAATGCACCATTACTTCCATTTGCTGATGAAATTCCGAACTCATTTGACAATCCAAATGATCCGAACATTTGCAACGGATGTAATACTGCTGAATAAGGTCTTGGAGCATCATTTGCTTCTAATGAAGCTAAAGCATCCATAATATCCAAGAATTTTAATCCATCAGTTGATGTACCTTTGCTTGTTGCAAAATCATCAAAAGCTGCACAAACTTGCAGATCAAATTCTGCTGCAACTGCATTACCTAATACTAATCCTGCATTAGATAAAGCACCTGATTGTGAATGAGCTGCTAAATCTGTTAGATTAGCGTGTATGTTGTGTCTTAATACTTCAACTGTATTAGCACCAACTGTTAATGCTACTGCATTTTGATGATCACCTTCACTACCTGCTGCATTATTAGTAACACTTGTAGGTGCAACTTTACTATATTCAGGAAATGAAACGCTTGTTGTTCCCACTGCTGCATACTCTGTGGAAATTAAAGGAAATGTAACATTCGCTTTATTGAATTGAACAATAGCTGCTGCTGTTGTAATCCCTGCAGCGTATCCTACATCTGTATCTGTTTGATTTGTTACTGCTGCCATTTAAAACTCCTATCTACGCCCTGCATTATGTTGCTGTATGGCTTTTTCAGCACCTGCAGGATCTTTTTGTGCAAATTCTATCCAACTGCTGTAACCTCCGAACTCTTGATTGCCTACACGCTTTGGCTGTTGTGTATTTGTTGGCACTTTGTTCATATTATTATTTGACATATTAATATGTTGTTCTAAAGCATCAACTGACAATTCGCCATAAATCGCTCGTTGTTCTTCAGGCAGTTGCTTTATTAATCTTTCTCTTTTTTCGGCTATTTTAGTATCCATATCAGCCTTAAATGTACGCAATGTACTTAATTCTGATTCCTGTTCTGCAATTAATTGTTTAAAGTTGCCTTCTTCTTCCAATCTTTTCTTTCTTGCAGCTTCTTCTTTAGCCTTATAAGAATCTAATTGTGTTGTTAATTCCTCCATTTTAGCATT
>CEQA01021233.1_pt1 | contig 11250 bp, 5 predicted proteins | sample 530501 | NCBI WGS metagenome assembly CEQA01 (sample SAMEA2620227, study PRJEB7988) | marine metagenome | isolation source: saline water (ENVO:00002010), including
CTACAGATATTGACTAATAGAGCTTTAGAGGCTGGTATTGCAGGTAGGGGTCTTAGACAAGCATTAGCTGAGTTTGCTGAGAGTGCGCTTGATGCTGAGGTTGGTTTCCGTAAGATGGGTGTAGAGATTCTTAACGCTGAAGGTGAAATGTTACAATTGAGTGAAATAGCAGAGAGATTTGCAGCAGCGGTAGGGCCTGATACTGCATCTAATACCGAACTTCTAACTACTTTGATAGAAGACTTGAATGTGCGTGGTGCGACTGCGTTTATCCACTTAGTTCAAGCATCTGATGAGTTCACGCAAGCAGTAAAAGATACTGAAAATGCTGGTGGACAATTAGATGAAATGGTCAGAATACAGAACGAGTCTTTACAGGCTCAAGTACAAATATTAAAAAATAATATCCTATCTATTTTCGCCTTTAGAGACGCAAATTATGAAGGTACTGAATTTATCAATGCTTTCCACGAATCTGTTGTTAATATGGTACAAGGATTTAAAGATTTAATTATTGTAGAAGAAGATGGAACTCAACAACTCACAGAATTTGGTAAAAACATACAGGAATTTGCTATTGATTCTATGGAGATGTTTGCCGACGTTTTACATAATGATGTAATACCGGGTATAGAAGCTTTGGTGGACTCTGGGTTGTTTACTAAAGAAAATTTAAATCTTCTTGTATATCCTCTTAAGATATTGGCTGGTATTGCTCAAATTGCAGCAGACAATCCGGGTGCTACTAAAGCTTATTTTGGTATTGTTATAGCTGGAATGTTAGGATTCTTTAGGATAGGTAAAATGTTTATCGGTCTTTTTCAAAAAGGATGGAAAATTATTAAACCATTTACAAGATGGGCTGATGAAGCTGCGGATACAGGTAAAAGTGTTTTTAAACTAACACAAAATAAAATGGGGCAAGAAGCTGCTGAAAAAATAGGAGTATTGGGTGGAGCAAAGTTACTTGGAAAGGGTGCTTCACGAATGATACCTTATCTCGGATGGGCAATGTTAGCCATGGATGCTCACGAATATGCAACTAAAGGTACTTTCTGGGGATTCGATGTTCCCGGTGGAGACTTTATGGCTAACGGAGGTTACGCGAGAAGAGGTGGTGGTGGCCCTGTTGGTGGTGGTCCTTATCTAGTAGGAGAACACGGACCTGAACTTTTCATTCCCGGCCAAACAGGACAAGTTTTAAATACGGGTGAAACCAATAATATATTAGGTAGTGATGTGGTTATGAGGAATGTAACTATTGGAATAGATTCTTTTGGAGGTATTGTATGAGCGCAATGAAGGTTAAACCTAATACTTTCTATAAAAAGAATACGATAGATTTGGGTGTAAATGTAAGCCCAATATTCCCTGATTTTTCACAATCTACGGAGACAACCTTTACCCTTTCAGATGGTTCCCCTAAACAAAATGCTTTTATTCTTTCTGGAACGGTTGCTTCTCAGCCCAGTTATGGTGCTGGAGAGATTAATGGTGGTTTATTACGTTTATATAGTAGTGAGGTTGATGTTAACGAAAATAGGACAATGCCTGAGTTGGTAGGGTATAGTTTAGATAAGACTATTAACATTGCAGAAGGTGGATGGTCGTTTGCTATTAATAATGACGTTGGGCCAGAACCAGATAGAACTGTTGGACCACTTACTTCTATATATAATAGTAAACCATTTAGTGATACTCCTCAACTAGCTGAAGATTTCGAAGGACTAACTGATGGCGCGTTATTAAGTATTAATAGAATGGGTGGAAATTCCGTTGTACAGTATAGTAATCCTTATATCACTAGTGAGACCCTAAGGATGCTCTTAAAAAGAGATGGACACCAAAATGGTCCTAAACGTATGAAAAACATGGAAGAAATGTGTGGTAGAAGAGTAGAACAACCTGCCCAGTATAAGCGTGTTGGTGAAGGAACAGATTATGAACACACCATGAAGATAGAGAGTTGGACTTTTGAGGATGAATATGATATAGAATGGGTAAATGGCAATACTAATACATTTAAATTTAAAGAGTTCCGTATGAAACTATTTGATATGAATCGTTTTGATGCTGTCGCTCATCGCTATGCTACCGAAGAACATAACATAAACATAGCTCACGTTAAATTTAGAGAAATAACTACTGCTACTGCTTCACCTGAGGGAGACCCCCAAGCAAATACAGGAAACACCATTCTTTCAGATTTTTATTGTACACGTAACTTCAGTAATCCTTTCGATACTACTACAGATGACCCTATGATAATTTCAGATATTACTTTAACTACCGAAAACGCTTTAAATGGTGGTAATTCCTTAAGAATATACCATAATTGGGGATGGGCGTCAGGTAATGCTAATCAAATACTTCAAAACCAATTGGATGTAAGTGGTAATATAAACCCACAATGTGCTCGAGTTTCATTATATGATATTCCTTTCCCTGTTATAGCGCAAGATGTAGGAGCTTCTACATTCCAGAATGGTGATGATAGTTATGGAGATGCTAGGTCAGTCTTACCTGAAATACGTATGAGTATGAATGTATCTAAATTAGCTCCTAATATAGGGATAAATATCTCAGGAGCAGCAGATAACGCTGTTAACGCAGTTACTCCTGTATTTGGTATGGCTTCACAGGCTCTTTCCAATCCCCCTTCTAATTTTTCTGACAGAGAAAATACATTTTTAAGAAGTGTTACTGTTACTTTTTCCAATTATAAACCTAAAGCTGAACATACTACTTTAGATAAATTTTTAGATTACGGTTTATCTAATTATTATGGTGATACTACTAGTTTAACAGATAATATAGTAGGTGGGTTTACTATAACCCGATATGGTATTAATGGTAAGTCAGGTACTAATCAAACTTCGCAGAATATGTTTGCTTATCCTTTACCAGTTATGAAAATGCATCAATTAAATAATGGTGGGGGAGCGGTGGACCGCGAAGATTATACTATGGCTAAATCAGGTATGGCTAGAATGTACACTGGTTCGGCTGTGGGAGAGCAAAGTGGTATGTTAGCTAACCCTGATTTTATGGTGTGGGGAGAACCTGACGCTACAACGGTTGAAAATGACCAAATAAGATACTGTGAGTTACCAATGAATAGTTGGATTACAATGCGTGCATTTACAGATGTTTTTGCTTATAATAATTCTGGTAGTTGTTTGAAAAGTATTTATGATTCTCCAGACGCAACTAAAAACCCTACCGCACCAATAGCTAAAAGAGGAGTACCAATGAGAGTTATTTTCGATACTGGAATGCCAAATGAACAAGTTGTTGTAGCTGGCGGAGCGTCTCTGGAACCTGCGTTAGTTTCAGGTGGTTCACGTGTAGCTGAACAAACTCGCAATTTACCCTTCCTAGATATATTCTTTCCAGCAGGAACAAATGACATCAGTGAATATACTTGGTATGATTATCCTGAACTTTACCCCAGACATATGACTGTATGGGTACAAAACTATTGCTGGGTCAGTGGGAGTGACGATAGTAATGCCAGTATATGGAGATACAATGATTATAAGATTTTACCTTCAGGAGCAGCACGAGAAGCTGAAGTATTCATAGACAATATCCAATTATATAATTTTGAACCAGATATAAAAAATGTAGCTATGAATGATGCTCTTGTTTTTGAACCCCATTCTCACTATTCCCCTGTAGGATTAACTACTTCTGGTTCTATATATGGACACGGATGGGTTGATGCTGGTCCACAAACCTTAACTGGTTCTGTTAAAGTTACGGCAGGTTCCCCAGACGCTATACTAATAGATGGTCAGACTTTTGATATGACGTGGTTAGATAATCATGGAGTATGTAACTTAGCAGGAGGTTCGGCTAATAAGCTTGGAACAGGTGATGTAAACAGACTATTGAATATAGATGGGCGTTTAGCATTTGAGATGACGGGTAATGCTGGTGCAACCGAGGTTATTGACGATGTAGTATTTACTATGTCTACAGGTTCATTGCAACCTCCATCCAATAGAGCAAACTTATTACCTTATGATGGGGGTCAGAATGTTTGTTTAGGGTTGGATGATAAAGGGGACCTACCAACATGGAATGGTACGTCTGGTTATACAGGATATTTTTTAGCTAATGATTTCTCTAGTACGGCGTGGAATAATGTTACCGGAAATGTATTATTACCACGTAAAGCAGTGGGTCAACCCGCTAACGCTAGTGGTGCTATTTTTAGTAGAGGTTATCTTGCGGTCGATATGCCTTCTGAATATGCCACTATTATGGGTGGTAACTTATTTATTAATGGTCCGGGCCATTATACAGTGGGAGGTACTGATGTTAACAATGTATCGGGTGCTGCTTTCGATGTAACAAACGCCACCACTGTAGGTGGAGATGAGATTAACTTAGGAGGAGGTAGTACCAATGACTTCTTTTCATGTGATGGATTCCGTCAAAGAGGATTTTTTGCATTTAATATAAGTGGAAGTGGTACAGTCACTAGCGGTAGCAGTCGTGCTAAATTGTCATGGGAAAGACGGGAGAATGCCCTAACTAGCACTAAAATCATAGGTATGGCTGATATTATACAAACTAATAATTATCAAGGTTTGCCTAGTCAGGCGGTTACCAAATTCTCCACTCTTAATGCAAATCAAATTAGAGTGAGAAACCCTCGTGTTTTCAATTTCAATAACCCTTACGAAAGATATATTATATATCTGATGGGAGGTAAGTCTACAGCACCAACAACAGATATAGGTACTCTAGAATTCCGTAAAGGAAATTTAAAATTAGCTGGTCCTCCAGAAGGAGATATAATAACTTTTACACAAGATATATATAAAGCTTCAGATGGGTCTACTCCCTTAATGATAGAACAAAATTTCCACAGACTTTATGTAAGTCCTTATAAATATTGGGTTAGTATGTTATTTGATAGTGATGAAAATAATACCCAAAGGTCATATGAGGGTTTCTGTGGTATACAAGAAATACCTTCTCAGTCTGCTAATCCTTCATATGTATCTGGAAGCACTTATGCTGAAAGTTCATATTCCTATGACTTTTCAAACGTGGCCCTTGGTGGTCAATCTTCACAATATAAAAACGAATGGGATTTAATACCTTCAGAAAATAATGCTACTCTTCTAACTAGCATAGACACCGGTTATGGTGCGTTAGACCCTGATACGGGAAAAGGAGGTTATGTAGTCTACGGCTCTATGATTCCAAATAATTACAATATATACCCTTTTACTCCTATAACCACTACCTATGAGCCGGGAGATGGAGCTCCTATGGTTTTATATATGCTCCCCGGAGCTACAGAACCACGTACTGCTACTTTTTATAGTGATGATTATACCACAGACACAAGTAAAGTACCTACTATGTTTTGGTCCTTTTTGGATACTCCCCCAATAGTAAACAATCTTACATCACAACCCGCAAGTAATGTGGTAAACGGTGATACTAATTTATATGACATAACTACTCAAAATCTTAATGCCATTAGATTTAATTGGGAAGAAGAAAACTGTGAGGATGTGTGGTATAGATATATTATTGTAAGTGATAAACCTATTAATGATAAATATCATGGTTGTATTATGAGACTCCCACTAGATGAAAGTGTTTCTAATTTTGGTACTGCGCCAGCTTTAACAGTATATAATCCAGAGGAAAATGTTAGTACTGCTGCTGATGTAGGTACTGATGTAAGACAGGTATTAGAGGGACAGGGAGGTTACGCTTCGGTCTTAGGTGGTAGTACTGCAAATAGTAAAATAACTGTAACAAGTGCTGCTAATTATAGAGGTTTAGAGGACCTTGATGAATTTTCTTTAGTTATACACTGGACTCCGGCTGCATCTGATGCAGGTAATAAACGTTATATAGTGACTCAAATGGACCCAACTGCTTATCCCGGCCCATCGGCGGATGCCTTTATAGCTTATAAAGATACTGATGATACCATTACAATTACAATGGGTACGGATGTGTCATTAACTTCTACTGCTTCTGTAATATGTGATGGCCTAACACCAACCAATATAATTATGACATATAATAGTGGAAGTTCAGCCCCGAATAAAGCTAATTTATATATAGACGGTACATGGCAAGATGGTAGTACAGGTCAAACACGTGTTCAAGGCGATGAAGATTTTATTGTGGGTGGTTATTACGCAGTGGGTCAATCTGGTAGTGCGGGTATGTTTGAAGAGATTTTAATTTATAATAATGAACTTCACGTGATAGATACTGCTAACGAATATACAATGTCTACAGCAGGTATAGATGATTTTTATGATGCAAACCTAAATACTTCATTAAATAAAGAAAATATAACTCATACTGCACGTTTATTTGCTGCTGATTATCATAATTTTAGAGGATATAATATACAAACCCAAGCAATGACAAATCCAACATCATGGGGGACTACGACGGTATAATGGCTGGTTTTGCGTGGACTCCGTCAACTACCGAAAAGGTGAATACTGAGGTTACAGGTACCTTTACATTGAAAGATAATGATGTTAGTGCTATTTATATAGACTGGGCTGATGGGGCTTCTACTAAAAAAGAAGATGCTAATTACCAGTGGATAGAAATAACAGAAACACCCGTTACAGTTACAGCAACTCACACTTACAATGCCGTAGGAACCTTCGGTCCTGTACTGCAATTTATTAATTCAAGAGGGTTTGCTTCAAAATATATGTCAGGGGTTGACCATTCGGCCAATGTGCAACCTTTCCAACGCAACAACAATATAGAAAGTATTACCATTAGTGATGACACTCCCACTGCTGTTATGCGTGTAGAAAATACTACTGTAAAAGCAGGGATAGATAATAGTATTATGGAAGTTCAAGGGCCAGCTGAAGTAAGACTAGGGATTGCTCCAACATTAACCCAAACAGAACTTAATACTATAGGTCAAATAAAACTAGAAATAGAAGCATTGGTAGAGATATCTAAATATTCGGCAACAACTTCCGATGTAGTTAAGATGGGTTCTCAGAATACAAAATTAACCATCCCTTTGACAGTAGATTTAACTAATGCAACCAATAAACAAAAGAATTTATATAGTATTTTATCTGGTACAACAACCCCTTTGTCGGATGGAGTTAGTGTATTTGGTAAAATAGCACGAATTCTTAGTGTTAAGTATGTTAGTTGTAAATCATATGGAAAGGCTACACCTGCAAATGCGGGCACTGACTATACTATTAATGAATTATTCAATAGATTAAAGATATTCTTAGTAGCCAAATCTCCAGTTAATGGCCTCTTTTACCCAATAACTTATATTACAGCAGGAATGCCCTATAAAAGTGCCCAAGATAGAGATAGATATATAAGCATGGATTTTTCTCAAAGTAGAGCTGCTGCTTCAAATATATCATTAAGTAATTATAGATATGATAATGGTAAAATGTGGGATACTTTTTTCCCTGTAGAAAATTGGGAGTTAAGTACTAACATACTAAGTACTCCCCTACAGACAGGAAGTGCTAAAGAAGTACGATATTCCTATTTAACACCCACTCGAGGCATCAACACCAGCGGGGCTGTTACAGGGAAAACACTATTTACTGATTCTGATACTGATTGTCTATGGTATACTGGTACAAATACTATACAAGATAACTTGATAATGTTAGATGATTTTGGTCGTATACCATCTCAATACTATTTAGTCAGAAATTCAACTTTAGCATCCTCCAATTCAGGGAGCATAATAACTACTAATCAACCAGAAGTTTTCTATGTAAAATCAACTCCTAGTTGTGCTTCTCCTGATACTGCTACAATCTCTCCTGTTACTGATTATACTACCGCTATGAAAAATAATGCAGTTGGTCAGCGTGCTATTTTAGGAGAAGTAAACAATGTTATACCTACTGATATGTTCGGTGACGATATTTATGGAGATACTACAGGTGTAAATTCTTATCTTCTATTAGCTTTTGATTCCAAGACTAATAAAGTATTTTTTAATATGGCAAACTGGGCACAAAATATTATGACTGATGTGACCAATGCACCAAGTGCTCTTTCCATTGGGAGTGTTGAATATCTCAGGATAGATAACCTTTCAGGTTCTACACAAAACGCTTATTGGAAACCTTTAATGTTTAAAGATACCACTCGATTGGAAAGTGAATATAAAGATGATGGTGACGAAGATTATACTACTCTAGGAGCTTCGTTTTGTAAATCTGGATTTATATCTTATGATATGCCATTAGATTGGAATCCAGCCTCTATTAAAGATTTGTGTGGTGGAGTTTATAATACTGCACCGGGTACTCTATCTGAAGCTATTGAAGCTGGTACTGCTGATACTATCATTACAGGTACTGTTACTAATAATGCTAGTGTAGCTAATTATGGAAAAACTACCACTATTGCAGGAGCTAACACAGATTTATCTGCATTAGGTACTGCGGATGAAATAGGAGCTTATAAATATATAGGTATTTTAAAATCAGGAAGTGGTGTGTCACAACCATCTGGTGCAGCTTATTGGTTAGCTTCTGGTACTTCAACAAATGGATGGAATGGTACTACTGGAGGAGGTAGTGCAGTTACCTTCCAATATGGAGAAACTGGTACTGTTGGGGGTAATTCTCAACATTGGGTAGCTCCAGTGAATACTTCTACAGTTGAAATGATAGTTCGTAGAGTTAATATATTTGATGTAATACAAGGAGCTTCTAAGGTTTTCCAAGATGATAGTACTAATACTACTCTTGCTAGTGCTTTGATTATGCCTGTGGATTCTCAGAATTTTAGAATAGGTTCTGTATATTTCCAAAATACATATAATGCAGATAGTGCAAATATTACAGGTTCATCGTGGGCTACCAACCCTAAATACCTACTTAAAATTAATTTAAAGGGTAGTACTGACGCTTATTCTGCTGCTAACGCAGTCCCTGAAATACAGAATATATTCGATGGTAACCAAGCAGATTCTGCAATAATAAAACAAATAGATGATTCAGGCTTTAATCTTAACTCTTTAGCTGTTACTAGTGATATATCATTGAGTAGGAGTGGACATTATTTTAAAGCTATTACACGCAAGGGTAAGGTGTATATATCAAAAACCGGAATCCAACTATCTACTTTCGGTTTGAGTAGTGTAGCTTTAGGAGATGAAAGTTTAGCAAGTGCATTTGATTCTCATGGTCCTTCTACTCTATATGGTCACTTACATACGATGCGTCGTATACAGGCAGAAAATGTACCCGTATATTGGGACGAACCTCAGAAAGATGGTACCTTTGTTAGACTATTTGGTAATGTAACTGACTTAACTGAGACGCGTGGTACTGATGGACCGAGAGCAGTCGTTCGTTATAGTTTTAATGTTACCATCAGAGAAATAGCATTAATAGATAATGTTGGGAATTTAATGACTGACTTATTCCCTTTGGGAGGAATCCAAAATGAGCGAATCTCTACCTCGGATTGAGATAGAAGGTAAAAGTGTTCCTTTTATTAAAGGAGCTTATACTGATACAGGAATATTAAGAGCGGCATCATTAGAATTTACTTTACCTTTAACGTATGGTGGTTATAAAAAATTATGGAATAAAGAAGTAACCTTTTATTTTGATGAAGCAGATACTACTCCTTTGTTTAGAGGTTACATAAAACGAATAAAGGAAGATTTTGATATGATTAAGATTTTTGCTCAGGATATGTTTGGGTATTTTGTTAAGGGTGGTAATGAGGAGAATGCTAAGATTGCGTTAACTAATGATAATAATTTAGATGGTCTTACTGTAGGAAACGCTATTACTGCGGCTATTAATAAAGCTCAACTAAGCTCTAAGATAGGCACTACTTACATAGGCGATACTACGCCTCGGGTAAGTGCTTCTCAACCTCCTCTTCGAGGAACTATGACGGTCTTAGATATTATAAAAGATTTGATAGGTAGAGCAGTGGATAATACTAGCACCCCTCCTCGACCTAATATAGCACGCATAATAGATAATGGAAGTTCATCAGAGCTTATTATTGAGTTACAGAGTGTTCTTTCTGATGAGAATGTTGTTCATGTTTTTACAGAGTATGATAATATCTCAGAGCTAAGATTAATAAATAAAAAAATACCCACTGTAGTTATAATAAATGGAGCTAATGGTGTAAGAGGTACTTTTACGCATGAGAGTGCTATGGATGCCTACGATAGAAATTTTTTAGAAGCTACCAATGAAAATTTAACATCTCCCGCCGCATGTGTAGATTTTGCTGAAAAGGTTTTTAGAGCTAATTTAGAAACACAATATGAATATACTATTAAAACTTGGGAAGGAGCTTACTTGAATAAAAATGATGTTATTAGGGTAGAAACTGAAGACCCACGTTTCGCTGGTAACTATAGAGTAAGTGGTAAAAAGATAGCTTTCACTCCTTCTACTTTTGATGTAGGTATAAATATTAATAAAAGTCCACCTACTCTAGTAGAGTATATATCTCAACAAGATAATTAAGTTGAGGTTGAACCTATTAATTCTGATATTGTAACGTATGTTTGACAGTTAACTGAGTTAGCGTCAGTTTGATTATCTCCCGTTACTTTTAAATTTACACCTTTCGGTACAATAAAATCTAAACCTTCTGAATTACTGCTAGTATATGCTGTATCACTTGTGATAACACCTACGGCTGTACCGTCTATGTATATAATAAAATCAAAAGCTTTTGTTGTTCTAACACTTGGATGTGCTCTTACATTTACTTTTACATCTGCTGTAGTACTCATGGCATCATCCATGATTGTTTCTGCGGCGTTTGTACAAGCTACTGGACCACTAAAATAAAAACCCATTGGTAATGGATTGTATTGGGTCATTTGTGAGCCTGAGTATACTGAATCTGCTGTTATTGCCATATTTTTATCCTCTTACGTTACCTATCTGTCCGTCATCTCTACCAAGGGTAGGTGCATAGTCTCCTGCGCCAGCGTTACCACCTGAGGATTCTCCATTAGCTGGAACTATAGTTCGTGCTGGAACAGTACCTGCTGGTTGCATCCCATTATAATTAGCTTCGGTTCCTTCACCAAGTCTAACCACATTATCAATCATACCTTGAGAAGTAAGACCTGCATCCATGCCCATCTTACGTCCATAGCCTGTTATATCAGTTTCGAATTCCATATCTAACCTCAGATTTCACATCTGTCGCCAACACAAGCATACTCAGCTTTTCCCTGAGTATTGTCTT
>CEQA01031370.1_pt1 | contig 11211 bp, 10 predicted proteins | sample 530501 | NCBI WGS metagenome assembly CEQA01 (sample SAMEA2620227, study PRJEB7988) | marine metagenome | isolation source: saline water (ENVO:00002010), including
TGCCTCTAATGGATGAAGTCCTTCAAGAATATTAATAAACATAGTTTCCCGACGAATAGCATTCATACCAGGATTTCCACCTTGAATAAACTGATAAAAATGTTTTGCTTCTCTACGGATAGTAGTATGTCCTTGCTGATCACTAACTCCTAATGAAAAATCTCCTTTCTCATGCATAGTACGAACTTCATGTGTTAATTTTGTAGAAAGAGTTCCAGCATAAGTATTCTGTTCATCATATCCAACATAAGGAACTTGTCCTGGAGGAAGAATACTAACTACACTTTCATCAAAATTCCAAATAAGAATAATCTTTAAAGAAATATCTTCATACTTCCTCAAAGCCTCTATTTTTTTCGCTTTAGTTCTTTGTCTAGATACTAAATCTAAAACCTCAAAAGCAAAAGGTCTGTTTGGCAATTGCTCCATTGGTTTTGGAGTAGATTTCTTTACAGTAAGAGTTTTACTCTTCCTGGTCGTAGTCTTCGTCATAATTTTCAAATCTAAATGCAATAACCTCATCTGGAACTAAGTTCCCATTTATATCAAACATTTCAGGGTGAGGTTTTGGTATCTCCTGATAGTTCATCATGTAGTCTCTAGCAATCCAACCACCCAATGCTCCAGCACAAAATAATAAAAATGATATCGGTAACGCTAAAACTAATATTGTCTCTATTGTCATCTGTTACCTCCTTGGAATTTATTTTTTCTTCCTTAAGTTTAAGGAAAATTCAAAGTGAATATCTATTTCTGTATTAAAGAAACAAATTACTTTGTCGATTAAAATATGGAATGGTTGTTTCTGCTTTGTTTTACCTCCCTTGAGAATAACTTCAATACCACGATTAAAATAATCTTTGTTGGTATTTAGCTTAGGATTTAATAACTTGGTTTTCTTTGAGATATTGGATTGTGTCAACACATCCTCCTAACTTCTTACCATCTACAACAACTTGAGGAAAAGTAGAACCTTCTCCAAACTCACCATAGAATGCGTCTTTGTCAAATTGATCACCTAAAGTATACACTACAAAGTTGCTTCCTGTCAACTCAAGCACTTTTTTAATTTTGTCGCAATATGGACAACCTTCTTTAGAAAAAACTGTATAATTCATACCTGTTTAATAAGTCATAATAATTTATAAGAGATTTTAGTCGGCAACCCAACCTTTTGTGTTGTCTGACTGATATGCTGATTCATCCCAACGATTTTGTTCGTTATTGGATAATGAAGTAGTTCCAACACCAACAAAAACATCAGTATTTAAATCATACAATGCTCTATTAGTAACAATACCAATAGAACTATCCTCTGGCACATTTAATGGTGCCATATATGCACAACTTTTCTCATCAAATGTCCAAGATGTTAATATAGTTGCAAGTCCAACATTCCATTTAGCCTTAGTGTGTTCTTGTAAAAATGTTTTCTCACTATCTGACATAACATCAGCAGTCCAATAATCAACAAACATAGGATTAGATGGCACATCAAGAGACTGTCTTGTACCATTATCATCAATTAATATTTCTGGTTTTTCCATGCTTGAACTTACTATATCAATCTTAGTAATAGTTCTAGTTACTGTTGTTCGTGTAGGATTCTTACTATTATTTGGACGACTAAATTCTATTTGTTCATTGTTCCAAAATGTTCCTGTCGTATCAGAAAGTTTAAGTACATTACCATAAGAAGTTCCTTGATTTGTTCTAACAAATCCAGAAGCTCCACTAGTAGCACCCTTAACATAAGTATTAAATGGACAATCAATAGGTAATACTTCTTGATTCAAAGTTAAGGATGTCATATTTTCACTATCCCTATACTCCAAAGTTTGATTTTTTTCATAAACACTTAAGGATGGACGGGGTTTTCTAGAAAATTGCCTATATTTTGAAGTATCTAAATTACTAAGATTCACTTCTGGATAACATAATTCAAAATTCCATTTTAGTATCGGATTCAAATATGCATGTCCATCTCTTACACGTATAAAAAGATCTTGTTGAATAGAATTATCTAAATCAAAATTATTAACAGTAATTGTACAAATACCAACATCTCCAGTATTTGTAGAAGGAAATTCTCTCCCATCACCCCAAATAATTCTTACTGCACCATGCCCACCAGCACCATATGTTGGTGCACTACATCCACCACCACCATATGCTCCACCTTTTGGAGGAAAAGAAACAAAAGTTGTAGAGCTAATCCCAGAATTATTAATATAAGAAAAACTTTTAGTAGGAACTTTTCCATCATCACCACCAGAACCAGCATTACCAATAGTTCCAGAATTTGCAGAAGCACCACTAGAACCTTCACCTAAAAGTCCTACACCACCTCCACCTGCTTTATATCCTCCTCCACCAGCACCACCAGTACCAGCACCACTACTACCAGAAGCAGAACTTAATCCATCTCCACCTTTACCAGAATATCCTCCTGCTCCACCGCCTCCACCTTGAAGACTGTTTGCAGCACCTCCAGCACCACCATTACCACCACCATCTCCAAAGTATGTTCCACCAACACCTGGATTACCATAAACATCACCACCTTTACCACCAAATCCAGCAACAGTACTAATGTTTACAAAATAACTATCTCCACCATCAACACCATCACCCCAAAAATTTTTACTGCCAGCATCACCAACAACAACAGTATATGTATTACCAGGAATGACTGTAATATTATTTTTATATCCTAATCCTCCACCACCTCCACCATTAGAGTCAACACCCATAGAGGTAGCACCTTGCCCTCCTCCACCGACACAAACCACAGAAACTGAGGTAACGTCAGGAGGACAAACAAAAGAATATATTCCAGGTAAATTATAAGTTAGTTGCCCAGCCATTATAGATCATTTAAATATTATTATTTAAATATTTATCCCAGTTAACGTTCCAAAGAGATATCTCTTGACCATCATCATTACCAAAAGCCCTATCTACTCTAAGTCCATCGGCAAGAACCCAATGCATAAAAATTTGATGATAATATAATCCTTCCTTCTCAATTACCTTTCCACCATTAGACAAAGTAAAGATTTCATCAGAATCCATTTCTGAATATTGAACATCATGAAGTTTAATAAATTCTTTTTGTAACTCATTTCTCCAATGGGGTCTTTCACATCCCTTATATATCATAGCATCACCTCGGTTTAAACTAACTGAACGATACTCTCCTTTTTTTATAATTCTCTTTCTTTTATCATAAACAGGATTGTCATAAGTATCAGGTAATTTAATCCAAATAGGCCAATCTTGTCTTATATTACTATTAATATGAATTGTACATGATATTTCACATGTATGTCTATCTAAGTGAGTCCATAATTTTTGTCCTGGTGAATAAAAACGATCAAACTGATACGTAGGATATAATTTTCTACCAATTATTTTTTCAAGTTTTCTTCCAACCTTATCATGCAAAGGTTTATGAGGAGGATAATTTCTCCTTGATGTACATCCATGTACCTGTCCCTCATCAGATTCATGATTAAAATTATCTATATTATCATCAAACCATTCATATTTTCCTATATCTTCAGGAAATACATCATTAAATTCTGTTGGATCAATTAAATCTCTTAGAACAAAGTATCCATTCTTATCAAATTCTGCATGTCCAGTTATAGCAGTACCATCATTATGCCATTCTCTAGAATCTATTTCTTGTTGAGTTAATTTTAATTCTGACATTTATTATTTCCAACGAGGTCCAACAGTCCAACCAACAATACTTTTACGAACACCTTTAGTTACCTTTGTAACTCTATGTTTTGCTCTAGAATCAAAAAGAATTATTGTACCTCTTTGCTTTGGTGCAAGATATTTTTTATCCTGAAAACCATAGATTTCAAAACTCCCTCCTCTATAATCACTAGGATCTGAAATAAGTAAACTAAAAGAAAGTTTTCTACATATCTCATTCTGAGTACGAGTATAATCATCTCTAACTTCTTCAAAGCTTCTTTGCCCTTTATTCCATTCAGATAATGGAGTATGCATAGAACTCAAATCAGCATCAGTATGCCATCCATAATATTCACCAGGATCATAAACAGTATATTGAAGAGATTCCTGATCAATATGAGATAAATCATATAAAAAATTCTCTCTATTTGCCCTCATAACATAATGCCAACAAAAACCAGCTATCCAATGGGTAGTTGGAATCCAAGTATTTTGAGCATTTCTTATTGAAGTATTAAGTTCACTTGGTTTACCTTTAGCACCCGTTCCATCAGGACTATGCCCTACAAGTGATGGTTTCAAATCTGAAGAAAAATTTCTATCAAGATCTTCTTCTATTGCATCTATAACTGCATTAGGTAATCCAGTATAATACCATAATGATTGTGATGCCATAATGTAGAAACAAAAATTATAAGTTAATATGAATTAGTCGGCCACGTACCATCTAAAGTAAAGGTTCTTAGTCCAGCAGCATCAGTTGCAGCTTCTATTTGACTAACATAATTCGCTTCCATATCATAACACTTCTGAATATAATCGTCAAGAGCGTTATGGACTGCTGTTATATCAGACTTACTTAATGTATGGAAAGTATTATTATACTTCCACTTAAAAGAAGTTGCAGATGAATCTTTCTTTATATTCATCTTAGTTTGTGTCTCTGCATCAGCATCAAATATTATGCTGTTATAAGAAACACCTTTCTTAATTGCTTCTTGTCTCTGTTTTTTATAAACAAGTTTAATGGTTCCTTTTGCACCATCTAACCAACCACTATCATAAGTATAATCATCTACGGGGAAGCTTGAATCAAATTTGAGCCAAGCTTCATTAGGATGATGCTTATCTGATAAATCAGATAATTCAGTATCAGTTAAACCAGATAAACCATAAATGTTACTCCAATTTTCTGGTACTTCTGTTGGATGAGAAAGAACTTTCTTATCCACCGTATTAACATGAACATATAAATTAGTTCTTGTCATTTTGCCTCTGCGTTTACTTTTGCTTTTCTCTTAGCATCTCTAACTTTATTAGATTTTGCTATCATCTTTCTCACAGAAGCATGATGTTCTTCAGATTGCTTTGCCCTTTTTCTTAAAGTTTCAACAGCCTTAGAAGCCGCTTCTGCATGATCAAATTTGGGTTCTTTTTCCAATTCAACTCTTGCCATAGCTTCATCCACTTGCTTATCTATTCTAACCTGATGCAACTCATGAAGTTCTTCTTCAGGTAAACGAGTCTCAGTTTCTATAGGAGCCATTCTAGGAGCTACTGAAGTATTATCATGTGGTTCATTTTCATACTGTGATCTTTTTTCTATAAACTCTTCAATTCTTTCTTTATTTTCAGGATTATTAGGTTCAAAAGGAAGTCTAGCACGTTCCCTTTCACCGTCCAATTGTTTAGCTCTTTCAGTGACGTAAGGTGCCTGTCCCAATAAACGACTATAATCTACATTATCAGTATTCCATCCCCTCCAAGCACTGAAATCATTCTTAGGTTTCATAGCAATGTGAACACCAGATGCAGCAGCTAATTGTTCAGCAAGTTCAAGTGCCTCAACAGGTGTAAGGAGTATCCACGAAGAATGATAATCACCTCTCATATGTAACTCTAAGGAACCTCCACCACAAGTTCCTACGGTGATAGAACGAGCACGATCTCTATTTTGACAAAGATTCTTATACTCATTTTCCTCCGAAATGTCATTGATCATTTGACGGAGCTTCGATTCTTTTGGTTGTCTAGGCATTGCGAAAAATAATTAATTCATTTTTATATAGGCTATTAATTATTGAGTCTCATACGAAATTGTTATGTATCCACCAGAAGGAACTACAACGGGATAAGAAGCACCACCAGTAATTAATGAAGCAATGTTATTAGCACCTGCTACACTTCCTGGATTACCTGAATTTCCTGGTTGAGAATTTCCTGGATTACCTGCTGAACCTGTATTACCAGAGGTTGCATTTCCTGGATTACCTGGACTACCTGCTGTTCCTTCTCCTGCACCAGTTCCTGCAGTTCCTGATGTTCCTGGATTTCCACTGGTATGTCCTGATCCTGGATTGCCATTTGCTCCTGCAGTTCCTTCAGTAGCATTACCTGGGTTACCAGCACTTCCTGTATTTCCACTGGTATGTCCTGTTCCTGGATTACCATCACTTCCTGCATTTCCTGGGTTTTGATTTCCTGGATTACCATTTGCTCCTGCAGTTCCTTCGCTTTGACTACCTGGGTTACCTGGGTTTCCTGGGTTACCAGTATTTGCTCCAGTTCCTGGGTTACCTGGGTTACCTGCAACACCAGCTGTTCCAGGTCCATTAATTCCCGTATTACCTGGGTTACCTGGATTTCCTGCAGTTGCTCCAGTTCCTGGGTTACCAAAGTTACCATGACTACCTGCATTTCCATTATTAGCATTACCTGGGTTACCATTAGAACCATAATTACCAGAACCACCACCAGTTCCTGGGTTACCTGGGTTTCCTGGATTTCCACCAGTAGCACCATTTCCTGGGTTACCTGAGCTACCTGGGTTACCTGGATTACCTGAATTACCACTACTACCTGGTTGTCCATGCCCACCAGTACCACCAGCACCACCAGGTCCACCAGAAATATTACTAGAACCACCAGCACCACCATTACCACCAGGTCTTGAACTACCAGTACCTACTGAACTACCTGGATTACCTCCAGCACCACCATCTACAACAGCCCATCCACCTTGTCCACCAGTAGCACTTGGAACTCCACCACCACCAGAGCCACCATTACCACCAGATCCACCATTACCTGCACTACCTGAATTTCCTTGGTTACCAGCACTTCCTCCATTACCATTATTTCCTGGGTTACCTGGATTTCCTGCAGTTCCACCACCACCATTTGTTCCTGCATTACCTGGGTTACCAGTTCCACCAGTACCATTATTTCCTGGGTTACCTGCATTTCCTGGATTACCTGCACTTCCTCCATTACCACCAGTACCACCAGTTCCTGCAACACCAATACCACCAGCACCATTATTACCTGGGTTTCCTGCGTTTCCTGCGTTTCCTGCGTTACCCTTACTTCCTACATTTCCTGGGTTACCTGGATTTCCTTCACCACCTACACCATTTGTTCCTGCATTACCTGGGTTAGCAGTTCCACCAGTACCATTATTACCTGGGTTTCCTGCGTTACCTGCAGAACCACCAGTACCATTTGTTCCTGCATTACCTGGATTACCTGCACCAGCAGCACCATTATTTCCATCATTACCTGCGTTTCCTGCAGTACCAGCATTACCTTTAACTCCTGGATTACCTGGATTACCTGCAGTACCAGCACCACCTACAGTTCCATCATTACCTGGATTACCTACACCTGCAGTACCATTTGTTCCTGCATTACCAGCATTACCTGTACCTGCATTACCTCCATTACCACCAGCACCACCAGAGAAACTTAAACCAAATACTGATGATGGATTTCCTGCAGTTCCTGCGGTTCCTGCTGTTCCTGTATTACCTGGGTTACCAGTATTTGCTCCAGTTCCAGCAGTACCTGGGTTACCTGCATTACCCTCACCAGCACCAGTTCCTGGATTTCCTGGAGAACCTGCATTACCTGGATTCTGATTCCCTGGATTACCTGCTGCTCCTGAAGTTCCTGAAGTTGCTCCTGTACCATGATTTCCTGGACTACCTGGGTTACCAGATGTTGCTCCAGTTCCTGGGTTACCATTAGCACCTGTGGTACCTGTATTAGCACCTGTTCCTGGGTTACCTGAATTTCCTGGATTTCCTGAAGTAGCACCTGATCCTGGGTTACCATCACTTCCAGCATTCCCCCAAATTCCTGGATTATTTGTACCATTATTACCTGCAGCACCTGTATTACCTGGGTTACCAGATGTTGCTCCAGTTCCTGGGTTACCATTAGTTCCATTACTACCTGGATTACCTGGATTACCTGAGGTACCAGGGTTACCTGGAGTTCCATTACCTCCTGGGTTAGCACCTGTTCCTGGGTTACCTGGATTTCCTGGATTACCAGTATTTGCTCCATTTCCTGGATTACCTGCACTACCAGGGTTACCACTACCAGCACCACTTCCTGGATTACCGTTAGAACCATATCCACCAGAACCACCACCATTTCCTGAGTTTCCTGGGTTACCAGAGTTACCGTTAGGTCCAGGATTACCTTGAGCACCTGGATTACCTGGGTTACCATTACCACCAGAAGGAACGCAACATTGATTTGGTCCAGCATATGCAGGTCCACCATTTCCTGGAGGTCCACCTCCATAATGTGGTTGTCCCCAATTTCCTGGACTACCTGGTTGATATGGTGGAGTGTGGTTCCAATCTTGGGCACCACCGCCGCCACCGCCGCCACCTCCTCCAGGTCCACCTACTCCTCCTGAGTTTCCTGGGTTACCTGCGTTTCCTGGATTTCCTGCACTTCCACCAGGTCCATTAGTACCTGAATTTCCTGGGTTTCCTGCGGTTCCACCATTGCCAGCAGTACCTGAATTTCCTTGGTTTCCTGCAGTACCACCATTGCCAGCTTGACCAGCATTTCCTGGATTACCTGCAAGACCTCTTTGCCCATAGCCACCATTATTTCCTGGGTTACCTGAATTTCCTGCATTACCTGGTGTTGCTCCAGTTGCAGGATTTCCATCATTACCTGCAGCACCAGCATTACCACCAGTACCATTATTACCTGGGTTTCCTGCGTTACCTGCAGTTCCTCCATTTCCTCTGGTTCCATCATTACCTGGGTTTCCTGCAGTACCACCATTACCTTTTATTCCTGGGTTACCTGGATTTCCTGCAGTACCAGCTGCACCACTAGTTCCTGGATTACCTGCGTTTCCTGCAGTACCAGCATTACCAGCATTTCCATCATTACCTGGATTACCTGCACTACCACCTATACCACTAGTTCCTGGATTACCTGGATTTGCATTACCACCATTACCTACAGTACCATCATTACCTGGGTTACCTGCTGTTCCACCATTGCCAGCAGTACCTGGATTGCCCGAATTACCTGCGGTTCCACCATTACCACCATTACCAGCATTACCAGCATTTCCTGGATTACCTGTACCACCTCTACCGACTACGGTGAGGTTTCTTAATCTCATAGGAGCAACAAAAGTACCTGGACTATTATAGGTTATGGAATCTGCTGGTTCCATAAATCCAGGAGATAATACTTTTTTGGTTCCTACTGCCATTTTCTATTAATATTTCCTATAAGTTTATTTATAATTATTCAAGATAAAACCATCCTGTTATTATATACTTTGCATCATTACCATAAACAGTATTACCACGATGAGGATGAGTATAACCAGCAGGCCATAATACCATTACATTTTCTCTAGGTTGAACTCTCAATTGTTGATAAAGATATTCAGTTTCTCCTGCCTCTGTTATCGTATTTAAATATAAAGCATAAACAACACATCTATTAGCACCATCTTCAGTGCCTTGTTCACAATGCCAAACATGATATCCTTCTCCAGGTTTTGTTTTTTGCACTTTTATATTAGTACACCTAACATTTAAATCCTTTAAGATATCGTACTCTGCAACATAATCTTCATAACATTCTTGAAGTCCTCTAAAAAAGATGTCCTTAGCACCTTCACCATTAAAAGGTGTAGGTGTATGATTCTTATAATTTAAAAATGTAAACTCATCTTGCTTTTGTCGTTTAGTACATCCCTCTTCTTGTTGACGATTCCAAGTAGCACCTGTATTTGAAAGTCTTTCAAATTCGTCAATCATATGTCTACAATATCCATCTGGATATACACCCTCATACAATCCAATGAAATCTCTATACTCTTTATGTTGCATAGCAATAATAAATTATAATAAAATTGTTGGTATTTTATATAGCCATATTAACTGAAGTTATAGAGGGCAATGTTACCGTACCATGTAGTACCATTATCAGGAGTCATGAATGACCAGATATCAGTCTTATTGGCAGTAGTGGTTCTAGAAGGAGCACTAGCATTAGGCCACTTAACTGATGCAGGCCAACTAATCGTTCTACTTGGTGTAGAATCATTTGTCAATATCAGAGTAAATGACTGAGCATTAGGATATCTATTTACACCAGTAGTAAATGTGAACGTACAGTTACCAGTTAGTGTAGCAGTGAAGACGTTACCATTTGCTAGGTTAAGAGTTGCAGATGTACCAGTGTCACCAATAACACTAACTGTTTCTGTGTAGTCCTTCAATACTAATTGTGATACCGTAGTACTACCCATACTTACAGGATTATTACCACTACATGTTAGTCCCTGTACTGTAACTCCCGTCGAAGTAGTTTCTAATTTAGGACTACCATTATATGATAAATCAACTTTACCATCTGTAAAAATTCTTATTCCAGATTCATCGGCGTTACCCGACATAATATATAAATTCTTATTTTTACTTGCTATTATATTATCACCATTAGTTCCAGTACTATACCTATCATTTGTTGCATCATGATAGATGGATAAATCTCCATCTATTCCGAAATTAAGTTTTGTATGATCAACAAATTGGAATGTTGTTTCAGAACTATCCCAATAACAAGAGGTAACACCTGCCTTCTGGAAACTTAAATCACCATTTACAACTAATGGACTTAATACTCCAACTGATGTGATGTTTGGTTGAGCAGCAGTTGCTAGTGTACCATAATAACTTGTAGCAGTTACAATACCAGTACCACCAAATACAGCATTACCATTAATACCAATGGTAACACCTATACCAATACCAGCATCAGGATTACCTACCTGAAATTCATTTGGTCTACTACGTGCTATTTTAGATCCACTAGCATACAATATACAAGATGAGTCTAATGCCTCAAATCTATTACTAGCTGAATTATTAGACCAAACATAACCTCCAGTAGCCTTAAAGTACATACCACCAGAAGAACCTTCTATTCTACTATCTCCATCCGTATTATAAATCTTTAATATATTATTAAACTCAAGAGCACTATCCGACTTATCCCACACCATATCTGTGGTAGAACCATTAAAGGTTGCGTCTCCATCTACAGTTAGTCCACCTAAAGTTCCTAGTGATGTGATGTTTGTTTGTGCAGCAGTATTAACAGTACCAGTTAAGTTACCAACGAAAGTTGTAATTCCTGCATCATTAGATCCAACAGTTGCACCAGCAC
>CEQA01141546.1_pt1 | contig 11198 bp, 5 predicted proteins | sample 530501 | NCBI WGS metagenome assembly CEQA01 (sample SAMEA2620227, study PRJEB7988) | marine metagenome | isolation source: saline water (ENVO:00002010), including
CTAGAACCCACATCTAAATCTTTTAAATACTTATTAGCTATATCACCTTTAGCAAATTCTATTATTCCAGCACCGTACATCCAACCAAATATACTAGCACCCTCTGTTAGTGGTGTTCCTTTTTGTATTTCAGTTCCTTCAGCAACAATTGCGTCTTTAGTTTTTGGTAATTTATAAGTTGTAGTCTTACCCTCAATGTCTTCTATTTCTATAGCTGTTACGTCACCTTTGTTATTTCTTTTATAAAAGACCATACCCTCAACCTCAGATATTATAGGCTTAATAGCATCATAGTTGTATTCAGAGATAAACTTATCAGATAGTCTACTTCTTACTCTTCTAATAAACTCAGCCATAGGCGCTCCTGATGGTATACCTCTAGCTGTCATGCCTTTCATTATTTCTCTATCAAGAAGATCGAATGATAGTGGATCCATAAAGTCTCTAGTTATCAACTTTCCGTCAGGACTTATATCAACACCTTTTATTTCTAATCCAGCTCTACCAAATGTATCTCCATTTCTATGGTTTTTAAATTCAGAATCACTATCAAACCTAGGTGATCCATCTGGATTTTGAACAAACTGATCTAACTTTCTTTTTTCAGTTCTTCTTTTATTAATATCTTGAGATCTCTTTACGTCTCCCTCTACAGCACCAGATATTTTATTTAATCTTGCTTTTGCGTTATTTAATTCATTTGTTTTTTCAGCACTAAATTTTTTTGCACCAACTCTATTTAACTCATCTTCAAGTTTAGCTATTTTTGTTTTTAATTTTTTAGCTTCAACACCTCTTGCTGCTATTTTTCCTCTGGTAAAACCAGATAACTTACCCTTTTCAAATGAGTTAATATGGCTAACCATATATTGAAGAGCTGTGTTTTTGCTATCAAAATTAAATTCTCCAAGACTTGGTATTTTACCAGCAACAAGACCGTTAACCATATTTCTTAATCTACCCAAACCAAAACCCCTTTTACCTTTAGCTTCAGCGGCTCTACGTAAATCTCTATTGTTAGGGTTTTGTATTATCTCTTGAACAGACTTTATGTATTCGTCTTTAGTATCTTTAGACTGATCCTCAAGTTTAACACCAGCAATCCATTTAGCTGGAGTGTTTAAGTTTTGTAATCTTACAATTGCAGCTTCGTGAACTTGATTTAAATTAACATCACCTCTTAATGAATTACCTAGGTTTTCAGCAAACTGTGACAACTCACCTTCCCTCATTGTTATACCATCTAATGCGTGAGAAAACTCATGTAAGAAAACAGTACCCATTAACATATGTGATTGGTTAGTACTCATTATAGACTCTATGCTATTTAATTCCTTTTGAATAGCATCTTTTTCACCTATAACAATATACTTACCATCAAATATAATACCTTTAGACGATCCATCTTTAAACGAATCTAACATTTCTTTTTTTACCTCCTGTATTGTTTTACCTTTTTGTTCAAAGTAATAATCAGGCAACGTATCCAACATGTCACTTATCTCGCTGATATCTTTACCAGCCATAATCTCTAAGTTTCTTATAGCATCTATACCACCATTAGCTTTTATAACTTCGTTTAAACTTTTCTGACTATCAATATATGTTTGAGCAGCTGAAACTCTCTGTGAGTTTATCCACTTAGCATTAGATTCGTACATTTGGTTTTCTAAGGTGGTTTTTCTATTTTTTATTAAACCATCTTTTTTTAGAGTTTCAAATATACCAACACCTGCATAAACTTCATCTCTTAGTTTATTTTCCTTTTCAATATCTTCTGGTGTTTTTTCTTCAGTTATTTTAAAACCTCCATACAATTTGTCATCTATCCATTGTTGAAATTGCTTTCCATATATAGCGTTTTCAACGTGGTATTTTATTATAGGACTACTCTTAGCTTCTCTTTGTATTTTTGCGTTAAAATTCTTTTGAATGTTTTGATGTATAAGAGATAATTGGTCCCTCATATCTAGATCAGCAAAACTAGGATCTTTACCTAGCATGTTTTTAAATATGTCCCAACCTTTATTACCATATAAATCTTTAACAATATTTTCTGGATCACCCTCTAATTTTAATCTACTAGAATCTTTAATATCGTTAATAGTATTTTGAGCGTCTTCTAATCTTAATCTAAAGTCTTTAGCTTCGTTTGGTTTAAGCGTTTTAATATGGTCCTCTATTTTTTGATCTATAGTAGATTGACTATCTCCCCAGTGAACATTAGCGTCAGCATATAGGTTTGTTAAATTAACGCTGTTTTCAAGTATAGTTTTTATACCATCTTTTCCAGCCAATAAAACATCAACCTCTAGACCTGTTTGTAAAAATCCTATTTTTTCAGTTAAAGTTCTGAGTTCTTTTTGAAGCTGTGCTCTTCTTTTATTTTCTCCAGGTTTTAAATTACTTAAACTTTCTTTTACACGATCAAGGTCAGTATTATAATCCGTTAAAAGATTTTTCATTTCAGAACTAACCATTGAACTAGTAGTAGCAGTATATAATATAGGTGATATATTCATACCACCTCCAAGCATCATAGAATCTAATATAACATCTCCTATCATACTGAAGTCAGCTTCTCTATGTAGTATACCAGCTTGAGCAGCTTCACTAGATAAATATATAATAGATTCTTCAGCTATCTCACTACCTGTTCGACCTATAAAATCTCTAGCTGACTTAGCCATTATATTCCATTGTGTTCTAGAAGCCTGTTCTATCCATGTTTGAGGTTTTGTTTTTAAGAAATCATCTATAAACTTTTTAGAGTTACCAAGTGTACCACCTCCAACCATACTAAACGCCATCATAACACCACCCTCTATAACAGCTGTTGCTGTCGCCGCTTTGTTTATATCCATAGGTGTTAAATCTCCCATTGCTACAGTTGATTCTAGTTGCATCTTTTGTCTTCTGTAATCCTCAGGATCCATCTTGTCTTTAACTGCCTCTAATTTAGTTAATTGAGCTTGAGCGTCATCTTTCATGTCAACTAAATTATATAGTTGAGCTTTTGTATTACCACCAGTTTGAATACCTGTTAATACGCTGTATGCTGCCATACCACCTACAGGACCCAAAGGTGTCATTGAAAAACCTATAGCACCTATAATCATAGGGGTTTGTTGAGCAAACATCCTACCAGTTCTTCTCCATTGCATTCTAGATAAATCATCGTCAACACCTCTAGAAACAGCCCTAGCCTCAGTTGTAGACATGTATTTTTCTAAACCAGCCTGTGAACCTTGATTCATTAAGTTTAAGTAATCTATACTTTCTTTATGACCAAACATAGCTGGAACACCATATATAATACCCTCCACAGCGTTACCAAAATCTGCACTTAATAACTTACCATAATCCTCTTCTCTGTTTATAACATCAGAAAGCAAACCGTTTTCTTCTGCTCTTTTAGATATGTTAGATCTTTTTCTATAAAGATCAGTCATACCTTTATCATATTCATTTGTCAAAGATGTTATATCACCCCATATACCATTTAATTTTTCAGTTAATTCCTTTTCTAACTTTTCACCTTTCTTCTTGCTACTAGCTTCATAGTCTTTTAATAGTTCGTTATGTAAACCTAGGGTTGTATTATACTTATCAATATTATCTTGCCATTCAGTCTGTATTGTTTCATACTCTTTACTTATTTGACTTAACTTTAAATTAGCTGCGTCAGCTTGAGCTTGAGTTGTATATGTTTTGCTTTGTATTAGTTTTGCTTGCTCGCTAAGTTTAGCAAGTTTATTTTCATAATCACCATTCTTGATGTTAGAGTCTATTAACTTTAAATCTTCCTGGTACTTTGTCAATCTTTTACCTTTACCTTCTAAACTTGGATCTATATAGTTACTACCATCAACAACCCAAGAACCTTCAGTTCCGCTACCAACATATTCAATACTTAGGTTATGTTTTTTTGCTATATCAAAAACTTCAGAATCTAATCTATTATTATATGCTTCAAGCTTTACATCCATGTCTTTTTTAACATGCTGTATGTTAGCATCGTTAGCAGCAAACTCTCCTTCAATCTCTTTGTTTGTTTCGTCTACAGCAATTTTAAAAGCTATCTCCTGAACGTCGGTTGCTTGAGCGTTTAAACTGGTTACATAATCACTTGTATACTTATTAGCTAAATTACTTTTTCTTTCGTTAATATTATTTTGATTAACACCAACTTTATCATTAATAACTTTTTCAAGTATACTATAATCTTCAGGACTTAACTGATCTTTTAATTCATTTAAAACATTGTCGTATTTTGTCTTTCTCCAACCATCAACTTCTTTTTCTACTTCAATCTTATCAAACTTACCTTCTTTACCATACTGAACGTATTCAGTTTGTGTTTCCATTATAGGTTCGTTTAAATAGCTGTTAACCAAATCTCTACCTTCTTGAGACATTGGTGTACCACCTTTATCAACAACTTCCCCCTCTTCATTTAAACCATAATTATCGTTTAAAGCTATTTCTATACTTCTAGTAACATGACTTCTAGTATCATTAATTGGTGTGTTTATTAAATCAGAAGCTATTTTTTCGTTAGAAAATTCTGGATCTGTATAATCTATAGTGCCATCTTCTTTGACTATACCTCCATACCTGTTAATAACGTCTTGCTTAGCTTTGTTTAAAACATCTTCCGTCATTATTGATGCAACAGATTTTATTTTATTAGCTTCATCTTCTGTCATATTGTTAAACAAATATTGTCTAACAGGATCTAAACTACCTTCAACTAAGTCTTCTTCTAAAACAACACTCTCTACTCCGTCTTCTCCAGTTTTATATAATCTAACTTTTCCATCTGAAAACATACCACCTGTCTCTATCCTGTAACCACCGTGTTGTAGCATCTCATTCATTTCACTAACACTAGTGTATTCGTTTCTATCTTTCTTTTTAAACACCTTATCCCAAGACAAACTCATGTCGATGTCGTCGTCTATTATAGTTCCAGCTATAGAACCGGGTACGTTTTTATTTTTTTTATAAAACTCATCAAGTTGATTAAGTGCGTTGGTAGATGCTGTTTTTATCTCATTAAAACTCTGCTCTCTAGGAGAACCTTTTAATACCGCTGGCGGTAAACTACCTGTAGCTATATCAAGCTTTGAACCGTCAGGCAATGTTAGTTCTAATATTTGCCCAAAGCCATATTTTTTTTCGACTTTTAAATCTGGATAATTAGGGTTTTCATTTAACTGCTTAATAGCTTCATCAGAATCTAATTTTAAGAAATCACTATACTTAGCGTTTTGTGTAACGTTACCTTCTGGTTTTTTTAAATAGGAAAATGGATCATCTTTGTCAGCGTCTGGAGCGCTTGATCCTAACAGCATAGATTGTGCATCATCGAATGATAAGTCCGATGAAGCATCTTCCGAGTTGGATTCCATATTTTTTTTTGAAATCTTCTCGTACTTCAGCGCGTTTTTCGACACCGTTCCGTTCGCGCTGTTGTCGGAACTGCTCTGCTTTCCCGACTCATCAGATATTAAAGTGGGAGAGTTGTTTTTGTATTGTGCTAAAAATTCTTGTTCTTTTTCTGGAGAAACATTTTTTGGAATTGTTTTTCCATTTACAATTATTGTATATTTTTTCATTTACTGTTTCGTTAGTTACCCGTTATTAAATATGTACTATGTGTGTTTTATGCTTTAAGCAAACTCATCTGGATTGCTTACATTACTAGGTACAGGTCTACTATTGTAACCTGATATGTAATTTTTTTCAATATGTTTAGCAAAATAGGTTGCTAAATACTCGTCAACATCTTGACTTTCTGCTATTGCCTTTGCTATTATTCTAGCGTCTTGAGGCATTATTTTAGTTGGATCACCATCGGTGCCAGGATCTAACGAAGATATAGTTTCAGGAGATATACCATAATTTTGCAAACCCAAATCTTGATCTGTTAATTGAGATATTTCATTTGTTATTGTATCATAAAAACTCTCATCTAAGTGCTTGTCGTATATTAAAGATCTTTTGTTAACATCACTTCCTCCAACTATTTGTTTTTTAACAACACTTAGCGTTCTATCATAATCAAAACTTTGTCCACTACCAAAAGGTGTTTTGCTTCCCGCGTTCCATTGAGCACTAGCTGCTTCTGTTATGAGATTATTAGTTGTTTTATCAAAGCTTTGATTTTCTAATTCTCTTCTCATATCACCAACCGATGTCCAAGAAACGTCTAGTGATGGATTCATGTCAGCAGCATATATTTCCTCTTCAAGTTCTTTTCTTCTTTTATTTAAATCAAGTATTGCATCACCATCTGTTTCAACACTTAATTCATCTATAGCTTTATTTAAATCACTAAGTTCTGTTTTTCTATTCTCTTGAAGCTTAGGATTATATATCATTCCACCATATTCTCCTTTTTCATTTTTAACCATAGGTGTTGATCCATCAAACAAACCTTTATATGATTGACCTAGTGTACTAGTTAAAAACATTTCATTGTTTTTAATACCATCATCATTTTTAACCGACATCGCTAAATCAGTTTTAAAATCCTTGTAAGCATTTATGTTGTCGTTTCTCTTTTCTAAATTATTTAATAGTACAGCCTTTTGTTTTTTATCAGCATTTATAAACTCTTCTCTTTCAGCTTCTAAATCTTTATATAAATCTTGGTACTCTTGATCGCTCATAAACTCTTCAGAGTCTAAAGCATCACTAGACAAAGAATCCCACTGTTGCATTAACATGGCGTTCTCTTGTTTATTCTTTTTATCTATAGTGTCCACCAAACCACCAAAACCTTCTATGGCTTGATCTACAGCTTTACCTTGTGCTAGCGCTGTTTTTAATTGAGCGTCTAGTGGTTCATATTCGGCTAACTTGTGATAATCACCAGCCCCTTGTATAATTTGTTGTGCTAATCCTGATGTTCCTGTTGACATATTATTAATTTAAATTACTACATTCCTGCACTAATAGCACTACTAACAGTGCTAAATATATTACTAGCTGTATTACCAAGAGTTTGATACGTACTCTGTTGAGCAGCGTGTCCAGCTCTTTGGGCTTCTAGTCTCATTTGTCTATTTGCTGCAGCTTCTTGTTGAGACATACCTAATAATGTCATGTATTTTTCTCTTTCTACCTGTCTAGATTTTTCAACCCCAGATCTTTCTAACGTGTCTAATCTAGAAGCTTCTCTTCTTTCAGCCATTTGATTAGCTGTTTCTTGTTGTCCTATTGAAATAGAAGCTTGTTGAGAAGCTAGTTGCCCTTGTTGGGCTAGTTGTTGTGCTAATGCCGCAACACCACCCCCACCAGCAGCACCTCTTAAAGAGTCTAATATATTAGCTTGACTCTGCTGAAACATTTGTTGTTGAAACTGTGCTTGTTGTTGATTAACAGTTAAATCCTCAAATTTATTCTCCATATTGAGATATGGATTACTAGTATCTAATTGAGTGTATATGTTTTTTAATCTATTCATTTCAGCTTTAGCTTTCATCTCTTCTCTACGCGCTCTTCTTTCTTCTTTTTCAGCTGCTTTTTTAGCTTTTCTACCAGCTAATAAAGAACCTATTGTGCTTAAACCTGTAATTGCTGCTCCTATACCTAACATATTATATTACTTTTATTATTTATTACTACTATATAGTTACATTTTTTAGCGATTATTTACTACTTTCTTCTATTTCACAAGCTGTTGCAAACAGCTCAGCTTTAGTTTTTGAATTGTTTCTAAATTCAACCTCACCATAGTAACCAGTTAACGAAGACATGTTGTGTTTATTGTTTTTAGAAAAGAAAACAAAACTAGTTGCTGTTGGTGTAGGTATTGGATTTAATTCTTGAACCTCAATAACTGTATTTACAGTTGTAACAGTTTCTACATCCTCATCATCTACAACTGTAACACTAAGAGGTAGGGTAGTATAGTAAGAACTATTTATATCGTTTGTTTGTATGGATGTTATAGTTCCAACCACAATTGGAAAACCTGATGTAGGTTCTGTCCAACTACCAACTGTAAACTCTGTTGAGTTATCTGTATTAGAACCAACAGTAGTTGTTTCAACGGTATAAACAAGATCTCCAATGCTTACCGATGAATTTAAATTTCCATTAAAACCAAAAATTACCATATATTATATTATGTTATAGTTAATATTTTATCTAAGTCTAATTCTAAAACAACATCTTTACTTCCACCACGCTCTATACTAAAAGAAAAGTCAATTGTACATGTATCGTTTGCAGAACTTGCCGTTGAAACCACCACTCGTGATCCATACATATCAATAAGTGTTCCACCGTTTTGACTTGGAATAGTGTTAGTCCAATCAGAACCTCCATCTGCCTGTGGTGTTGATGGAGTGCCTGGCTTTGTTAGTGAGTTTGGTATTATATTTGAAAACACCGGCTCTCTAGTTGTCGTAAACCCTCCAGACACAGCTAGAAGTTTTATTGAATAACCTACGTTAATTGCTCTACCGTTTATTTTACTAGCTGTAGTAGGCACAACGTTAGTATGGTCATCTCCAGCACTAAAACCTGTTGCTGAAAAATCGGTTTCTTTATATATTAAAGCTCTATCTTGCGTCATTGAACCGTAACCACTATAAGTAGTTCCCTCACTATCTTGCAAAGTATATATTGACAATCTTTCATGAGTTATAGTAAAAGCCGTACCAGCTGTTGAGGTTTTAAAAGTTACTAGTATGTCTTTAAAATGAACTAACTCAATCTGATTAGATGCTGGTATATCAGGTCCTAGAGTTGAAGATAAATCTGGTAATATTTCTAAACTAAACTTTCTATCTCTCATTACCTTAACTCTTGCACCATCAGGGGCTGTAAAGTTTTTATCCAACGTTACAGCTTTAGCACCTGCACTAACCACCTTACACCTATCTCTATATCCCTGTATAAAAACAGAATCCCCTACTTTTAAATCATCAGTAGAATTAGCTAAGTTTAAATGTGTAGAATTAGAAACAGCTCCATCTAAATTAGTTATTAAAACATAAGTTGGATATTCTTGGTGAAAATAATAAACACCGCTTTGAGGTATTATATCTTTTAAAACTTTACGCGATTTACCATGTAAATTTAACGTGTGATTTTGTAGTTCACTAGATAGTATAGACGTGTTGTTATTTTTATTGTAAATTACTCTACCCGTTGGTGTAGACCCATCTTCCTCTAACTCGACATCTAATAGATGTTCACTTACATCTATAGCAAAACTAGAACCAGGTTTTCCAATAACTTTTATGGTACTAGAATTTCTATCAGGATATATATATTGTCCAGTACCTTCAAAACCAGTTTTTATAAAATCTATAATATTATCTCTATAACCAGTTTGCTGACAAGAATACACCAAGTCACAAACTAGTCCATCAGAAAGTTGTGTTACTTCTTTATTTATATAATATACGTCAAACGTATAAGCGTTTCTTTGTTTGTTAGTAACTCCAGTTAAATCTTTATCTATTTTTTTTAAAACTAATTTGATGTTATCACTATAGTTTCCAGATAAATATGGTGATTTACTTATGTATTTTTTATCACCAGCTTTTATTTCTAATGTAGCAACGGCTACAGCTTTGTTAAAAACTCCATTACCGCTTATAATATAGTTTGTGTATTCGGTAGAAAAACCACCTCCAATAACTTGTGATTTTATAGTGTAACCAGGTTTAGCTGTTAGTGTTTCTGTTCCACTGTTATAAGCTAAACTGTTTATTTGAAAAACAAACGGTATAGAACTTTGTTGTCTACGATTTACAATATATTTTTTAGCCATAATTAAATCTTTTAAAGTCAACATCTATTTTAGAATAGTTAACCATATCATAGCCATTACTATCCTTAATAACCGCGTGCCTTGGTATTTCGTCTGACATAACACCTTGATAAACACCTTTACCAATTTTACTATCCACATATTCAAATGTGTATATATTTAATCCTGATAAAGACTTGCCAATCAATTTTATATTCTTTTTTAATCTTCTATCAGAACTATTAAATTCTGCATAATCAATCCACTGTTGACCACCTTGTATGTCTATATTTATTGTAACATCTTCAGCTGGAAAAGTCCAATCATCTCTTAATCTAACCCACACCATAACTATATTTTTCCAAGCATCACCACCGCTAACCAGTGATTGAATATTACTATAATTGTTGCATATAAAAATATCATTAACCCTATAATCCCAATTAGCTAAAGCTTGCTCAGATATATCATTACCATCACTATCAACAGCGAAGCTCATTGATTCGGGTGTAAACCACTTTCCTGTAGTTTCTTCTAATGGAGTACCTCCATTAACGATATTAGCTCCAATACTATTAATACCCCAAGGATTATTATTAGGGTTTGGATAAACTAAAACGTTGTTATAAACCGATCCATCTCCTGTGCCAAAATTAGCGTATTGTGGATCTGTTGCCCATGATGAAGTTGGTGTAATCGCACTAACTTGTGTTGAACCACCAATGTTAAAGTTTGCAGCATCTACAATCCAAAAACCACTACCATCAATTGCTTCAATTGGTGGTGCTATTTGATTAGCCCACACTTCAATTAAAACTATATTTGGCAATGTGTTTTGGGTAGTCTGATCTAAATACTGTTCTGTGGATACGTGGTATCTTACTGTACAATTAGCTAAATTTGGTAATATTACACTCATTTTAATTATTTTATATTATCCGTCGTATGTTGATGATGAACTATATGGACTGTTAATGTTAAAGTTTACATCAGGTGTATTGGTTGGATCAAGTTGAACGGTAAATAAAAACTCTGGAGTTTCATAATTACCAGCAACCACAACTGGGGTTCCTAACCCTTGAACAGTAAACTCACTAGTATCAACGTTGTTTACATTTGTTTCTACACCTCTAATTTTATTAAACCATTTATTTTCTTTATTAATAAACTCTGGAACATAACCTTCTTGAAGATCTGTTTTAAAAGAATCAACATACCAACCATCGTAAGCATCTAGGTTGTAGTACTCGTTGTCTTCTATATTCTTTTTAATAAACGATTGTGTACCCTCGTAGTTTATAGTGTTAAAGTGTTTAATTGTACTAGGTAAATCATTAAACACCACAGAAAATCTAGATTCATATCTAACTCCATAGAAATAACTATACCCAGCTTCCTCATCTCCAGCATAAACATCGTCAGC
>CEQA01141545.1_pt1 | contig 11138 bp, 11 predicted proteins | sample 530501 | NCBI WGS metagenome assembly CEQA01 (sample SAMEA2620227, study PRJEB7988) | marine metagenome | isolation source: saline water (ENVO:00002010), including
TTTGAGCCGCAGTTGTAAAGACAACACTATTACCACCCTTACCTAATTGCTCATTTAATAATTGTACTTGATTTTTAGCCATAATTAAATTGTTATATATTGTGTGTTTGTTACACTTGTTTCATGTTCTGTATATGTTACCTCATCACCAAATTTACTAGCAGTTGTAAACGTACCATCATATACTATTGCCTTACCTTTTGCTAGTGTTACACCATCACCAGTTATTTCATAGGTGTAACTACCCTCATCTGTTAATGCTATACCACCTGGCTCAATTATTGTAAATTGTGCGTATCTTTTAGTAAAAGTAGGTGTAATAACTAACTCTTGATTAACATTTTTTATATCATTTGTTAATATAATCTTGTATTGTGTTACTGCAGTTTTAACCTTATCGGCTAAAGCTACCTTAATTGTGTTAGTTACTGCCTTTTTTATGTATAACATCTTTTAAGTAAATATAAAAAACTTAATTTTATTACGCTTATATACAAAAAAAGGTAGGTTTTACCCTACCTTTTGTTGATTTTATATATAATTTTATATATTATGATGCAGTTACTGTTACTGTAAACCCTGCATTGTCAAAAGGTGTAGTCGTGTATGACTGCACTAATAAACAAGGCTCACTTTCAGCCCCTGTAAATGTTAAATTATAACCTACCATATCTCCAAAAGCCGCACCACTTTGAGTAGTACCTGCAGATAATTCTAAGCCATTCTCTTTGCCTAAGCACCAAATTTGATTTTGTCCATTACCTTGTACTTGTTGTAATTCAACAAATACTAATAACCTATTTTGTGCTAATAATTTTAATTCATTTCTATCTGCTACAGTCATTTTGTGTAACATAATATTTACACTTGGCTCAAAAAAAACAGTACCATTTTCGACACTAGGTTGTACAGTTTCTGTAAAAGATGCAGTACCTCTTGGTAATGCGTATTTAAATAAATTAGTAGTTATATCTAAGTCAGTTACCTCACCAGTAGCACCTGTAGTTACAGTAGCGTCCTCGTGTTGTGCAAAGTAGATGTTTTTAACACCACCCATTACATCACGACAATCTAATGCTCTACCTTTTGTTAATTCACATGCCATATTTTTATATGTTTTAGATGCTTTTAGCAAGGGGTTTTAACACCCCTTACTGTTAGCTAGTTATTAATTATGCGTGGTATACAAAGTCAGATGCAACACCTACTTGAACACCTGCAGTCCATCTTGCAACCATTCTTACATTTTGGCTACCATCTAAATTAGCCATATCTAATACAGAAATCTCTGTTAAATCAGAAGATAAAGATGTACCAAAGAAAATATTTGATTTTTGCCCTGCATACATTACGTTATCTGCAATACCTGGACAAACTGCAATCTTGATACCCTCAAACTCAGGTGTATACTGCCCCATATGGTTAAAAGGGAAAGCACTTAAAGCGGAAATAGCAGATAAATACAATCTATATGTCTTTTTATTCATGTATATATATAAATCCTCAGTACCATATACTGCAGTTGGTATATTAGATGCTAATGTACCTAACTCAGTAATAATGTTACCAGTACCTGAGCCTGATATAAACGCACCACCCGCACTTGAAGATGTCATAGAGCCAGTAGCAATTTTGTTAAATTGTCCACTTGTAGATGTGTTACCTTGCCAAATAGAGTTTTCAACGCTATCTGCAATACTTGTAGCTAAATATGATGTAGCATATGCAACAAAATCATCTTGTTGTGCGTACGCCCAGTCAGATAATAATGTTTTTTTACAAACATCTAAATTTACCTGAAATTGCTCTACCTCTAATACTGATTCTGTAAGCGTAAGTGATGCACTTTGCTCATTAAAAGCACACGTACCATCTTTTACTAAATCTGCACCTACTACTTTGTTTACTACCTCTTTGTAATTTACATTTTCTCTTATAGTTATATACTCAAGAGATTTTGCTTGTTTTAAAGCAGGAGAAATATAAAGTCCTGCGTGTTCACCAGCATACGAGCTGGAAGTAATTGTTAAACCCATTTTTATTTAATTTTAAAGTTATATAAATATTTTTCTTGTGGCGTTAATTTATCATATTCTACATTAGATAATTTAACTGCCTCTTTTTTAAACTTAGATAATTTAACTGGCTCATCACCTGGCTCATTACCTAAATCTTTCACTTGTTTAGCTAGTTCTACATTTTCTTCTTGTAGTTCTGCTATGTTTTCATCTTTTGCAAGGTTTTCTGACCTTAATTCTTCTAATTCTGCACTCATACGTGCTAAATCATTTTTAACCTCTTCTAATAATTCTTTTACTACAGCACCAATTTCTGCAAATAGTTCTGCATTATCATTTGACATTTCTTCTTTGTCTTCTTCATAAATTTTATCATCATCATCTTTTTTCATATCATCTTCATCTTCTTCTTCTGCCTCTTCCATCATAGATGCAATTACACCCTCTTCTTCTACAATAAATTTCATGCCATCTTCTGTTTCATACTCACCTACTGGTAATGGTATTTGTGTACCATCTTCAACAAGTACGTTTACTGCGACACCCTCAGCAAGAGCATCTGCCTCTGATACAATTATAGTACCATCTGCTAATTTGCCCTCGTATGCTAATTGAGTAGTTTCTTCCTCAATGCCTAAGGCAACTCTAATTCTAGTTTTTAAGTCCATTTTAATTAAAATATAGTTATGTTATTTATAGTAAATATAAATATCTTTAATTTGTTACTTATTCATTTTCAATTTGTCTAATTTTTCTTTCTGCCCACCTTAACATTACATCACCACCCCACAATGCGTACGATATAGTACCACAATCATCAAAATCACCAGTATTATATGTTTTTGCTCTTGATAAATAACTATAAACACGCTTAATTACACTATATGTCATAGGTTTTCTTTGTGCAATTTGTTGCCCTCTTATTTTTCCAGTTTGTGTTGCACACTTATTACCTCTTTTTTCATTTTCTCTTATGCCTCTTTTTGCATTTTCAGTTGCACCTTTAGGGTAATCAGTATAACTTTCTAGTTTACTTTTTTTTTTACTGTTTAAAATATCGTGTAATGCCTCTATTATTTCGTGATTAGTGCAAGGCATATAGACAGTTTTACCATTTAAGTTATGCTCATGGTAACCCTCACACCCCATTTTTTTAGCTACTGCCTCTGCCTCTTCTATATTGTCAAATACAGGCATACCATCTATTTGCCCTACCTCTGCAAACTTGCTCATTTTAGCCATTTTATCTGTAAAATAACCCTCTATAGATAAACCACGTAATTCACCATCTTTGATACGCTTTATTATTTCATCATTTTCTATTTTCATAGACACAAACCACGTACCCTTAGGAACATCATAGCCATAAAGTTTAGATTTATCCATTTCAGGGTCTTGTACTATCCAGCTTTCTACTGTATGCACACCTGTTATTTTGTTTTCGTGTTGTACTGTAGCATTATTATTGTTATTGTATTTTAAGTACATTTCACTAGCTTTTTTTACAGTCGATTCAGTAAAAAACACATAATACTCTTGGTTAGTTTCTGCATCAAATCTAAATATATGCTTATTAGGTATTAGTGCAGGTGATACAAGTAACTTTTGCTCTTCATCTACCTTTGCTAATGTTAGGTTGTGTTTTTCTTTGTTAAAATATACAAAGTTTTCTGCTATTGCAGGTTCAGTTACTAAACTTATAGCATCTATTGTAATTTCTTCGTGGTTTTCATCAATAACCAACTCTACTATTTTTGTTGTCTTTTTTTCCATAATTATATTGTTGCTTTTCTTCTTATATTATTTAATCTATCTTGTTCAGTTGTCATTTCATCTGCTACTACAAATGCTTTTACAACACCAGTAGTGATACCACCCGCATCACCACCTACTATACCACCATTCGCAAAACCTCTACCACCACCTGCTTGATTTATTGCACTTAATAATGGTCTAAACATACGTGTTGATTTTGCATTAATAACGCTTTCACCTTTACTTAATCTTGCATCTACACTATCACTTGTACCAGTACCTATACCACGTACCATACCACCAGTAGCCATTTTTTTAGGTGGTGGTGTAGCTACTATTTTTTGAACTTGCATCAAACCACTTACAACTGTTAGGGCGGCGGCTATTTGTGGGAAAGGTGGGGGTGCAGGTGTATTAGCTAAAGCATTGGTTGCGGCTTGGTATGTGTTCATAGTTGCTTGTGCTACTGCTAGTGATTTACCAGCCGCACTTTCTCTACCTACAATATCACTCATTACATTGAGTGCTTGTAAACCTACTGCCATTTTACTATCAGCTACTGCTTTATCATCTGCTTTACGTTTTTCATTATGTTTCTTTTTTAACTCAGTTTCTGCAATTTCAAATTTTTCAATTATTGCCAATCTAGTTTCTAAATCCTCTACACCTTTTAATGCTTTTTCTTGGTCTTGTTCTAATTTTAATAATTCTCTTTGTTCATCACTTTCTGCTTTTGCTAACTCTAATTCTTGCTCTGCTTGTAACCTTTTAGAAAGCATTTCTACTTTTTTGTCATTTGCTATTTTTTCTTCTTCTTCTTTTCGTTTGTTTTCTTCATCTATTTTTGCTTGTCTTTCTTTCTCTTCTGCATCACGTTTAGCCTGACCCTCTTTACGTATGCTATTTAACTTATTATTTAATTCTATCTGTTTTGTTGTACTTTCTTGTTGTATGTTAAATAAGTCAATTTCTAATTGTGCTAACTCATCTAAATCTTCTGCAGTACTTTCACTTGCATCAACCTCTGCTTTTTTTAACCTTAATGCTTCTTCCGCGTTTGCTACTCTTTTATCAAGTAAATCTGTTTCTAAATCTAATGCTTTTTGAGCGGCGTTTAATCTAGTTTCTTCATCTTTTGTAGTATCCTCTGCAATTAATTTAAGTGATTCAAGTTCTGCTCTTCTCCTTGCAGTTTCTACGTTTAATTCTCTTTGGTTATCTCTTAATTTTTGTGAGGCATTTGACAACTCAACCATTTGTTTAGTTTCTTTTACTATTTCATCACCTAAACCTTTAACTGAGCCTTTTACATCTTCTATTGCACCTTTAAAATCACCTTTAAATACTTTTGTTACTGCCTCACCTACTTTACTTATTCTATCTGTTATAACTGCTACAGCCGCCCCTATTGCTTTAAAACCAGTTTCTAATAATTCTGCACCTCTTTTAGTTTTTGTAAAAAAAGTCAATAAAGAGCCAAATGCTACTAATAATAAGCCAATACCTGTAGATGCAATACCTACTTTTATACTTTTAAATAATGCAGTAGCACCTGCTTTCATTTTGCCACCAAACATCATACGTAAACCTAATGCGGCTTGTTGTCCTTGTTGTTTTACAACTGTCAATGCTTGACTACCTATTTTTTTAAGGTCTGCAAATTTGCCTTTTACATCACCTATAGTAACACCTAAAAGACCAAAATTATCAATATTTGTTTTTAATTCTTTGTTTGTTGCTTTTATATTTTTTTGTACTTTCTCTAAACCTTTTTCTGCCTCTTGTGTGGACATTTTAAGGCTTAATGTTACTTGCTCTTGATTTGCCATTTGCCTCTTAATATTTTGTTATGTTGTTTTTTTCCTTTTATTTTACTTATATGTGGTAGTATTTGTTTTAAAGCTAACATACCTGACAAAACGTATGTGCCTAATAGTTGGTATTTTTCATTATTTTTCATTTATATAAAACTTGTTTTTAATTCACTAATCATTACAATAACACTCCAATCTATAGTACAACTTGATTGCCCTGTTACAGTTGCTTTTATGTAATCAGGCGTATCACTAACTGCTACAAAATCATTTGTCCAACCACTAATACCATCATTATGGTTTGTTAAGTTGTTTTGTCCTATTCTAGTTAATACACCTGCAGTAACTCTAAATGTATTACGTTGATATTTGCCCATACACGCATCATCACGACTATCAACACGTTTTGCTAGTATATAACATTCTAAAGCTATTACACACTCTTTTGTTTCATCTACTATAAACCTTTTGTTACTTTCACCACCTATAAATATTTCTGTTTCTGTAGCATCAGTAGTACGCCCCTCAAACATTAAAACACTACGTTGTGTACGCCCTAAGCTACTTGTTATTGCGTGGTTAAATTCTTTGTACCTTGTTGTATGTGCTAAATCACCTATAGTATGTGTACTATCTACCTCATCTATTTGGTTATTATTACCTGTTACATATGTATTAAGTGCTTTATGATTTAATGTATTTTCTTGCCCTTTTATATTTCTATTATTTATTGTATTTTCATTTAAGTTGTTTTCATTTATATAACAACTTGTACCATTAAAAATACCACCTACTAATCTACAATCTTCACTACTACCATTAACCTCTTCACCTTTAGTGCCTACAAAAGTTATTAAGTTATTATTTATTTGGAATATTTTTTTAGCCATTATTTTTTTAACATTTCTATTTTTGCAAGTCCTTTTTTACCTGCATTATATTCTATTTTAACTACGTTATAATTTTGATTATCAATTATTATAGTATCTGCAAAACTAAAATTTTGTATGTCAGTTTCTGTTAAATATACTTTTGCTTTTACTAATACTCTATCATTTGTAAATCTTTGTTGTATATAATCATACCAGTATTTAAGATATAAATTATTGCCTTGACTAAATTGTGTTGCAATAAATAAATTTGTTGTATATCCAAAATTTAAATCATCTAAACCTATGTGCATTTGGTCTGGGTAATCTTCAAAATGACTACCTACTCTATAAAAACTTTGTGAAAAACTAGTATTTTGAGAGTTTATTGAAGATAATACTTTATGTGGTTGTTTAAATATCAATCTAGGGTTGTTGCTGATTTGTTCATATGTACCATCATTATTAGCATAACAAGTTGGGTATCTTAAACCACTACTATTTTGCTCAAATACCATAGCACTAAACACATCTAATTTAATAACTTGCTCTTTTACATAATCTACTGGCATTTGCACAACCATACTACCATACTCTTGCCCAGTTTCTGTAAAATATTTTGTTAAACGTGCATCATCTTTGTCATTATTATATTTCCAGGTAATTTTACTTGGCACTTGCTCATAGTTTTGTACTATTTCTTTGCTATCTATTTTTTTACTCCAATCTTTTGTTGTACCAGTTTGCATAAAATCATTAAATGGCTCTATTTTTAATTTTTGTCCATTTTGCTCACAAACAAGATTAAACATTTTAAACAAATCTTTTATTATATCTGCTAATTTGACATCACCATGATTATCATGTAACCGAACTTGCATAGCGTTAGGTACACCTGAAGTTGGGTTTATATGTATAAAATTAGCTTGTCCCCAATTTATGTTTGCTGTACCAACAAGACCAGTACCACCACCACCTAACCTTAAATTCATTAATGAATTACTTGATTTAAATACACTATTTGCATTTGTGCTTTTATAGAAAAACTTTACGACATTTTGTAAAATAGGGTCAGTTGCATCATTAAATGTACCACCAAAACCAGTAACCTGTGAATGTGACAAACCAAAATTATGTTCATACCTAGAAATAAAAGCTGTACCACTACTTTTTTTTATAAAAAATTGCATAGTGCTATTTGCACTTATACTTATTTGTGATAATACTGTTACATTATGATATACTAAAGGTTGGCTACTATCTGCACCAGTAGTACCAAATACTGTATCTGCTAAATCAGGTATAGTTGTTGTGTTTAAAATAAAATCATTTGTACCACCTATTGATGTTGTTTCTCTAGCCATTAATGTTATATCTATACCTGGCGTTGCAAACACTCTTATAGCCATATTTACATTTGCAGTAAAATCTACTGCAGGTGCGTTTAAAGTAGTAGTACTTGTACCTGTAAGAATATTACCAACGTCATTAGCAGGTTGTGAAACAGTCATAGGGTTAAATGTAGGCTCTTCATTAAAAGGTATTTCAGTAAAAGAAGTTGTAATAGTGTGTACGTTATCAAACGTAAAATTATTTGTAGTCGTGTTTAACGTAACGTTAGTAGTAGGAAAATGAATACCATCATCTAAAAATAAATGGTCGATAGTTTCAGTAGAAACAACATTACTTGCATCAGCACTAATATTTCTGTATGCCTTACCTATATCTGCTCTTACTCGCCTATCATCTAAGCCAGTATCCATAAAAATTTTTTCTAAAATATTATCTAAGAAATTACTTTCTAAAGTAAAACCTGCAAAATCAAATATTTTATCTACTATGTTTTTAAGTTTTATAAAAGGTTGTACATTAATAGGTGGTGAGAATGATGTTATTTCTCCACTACTATTACCTATAATACCACCATTTTGTACCCAACTATAATATATATCTTTAGTTGTACCAGTTGGGTTTACTGTAGGTATTGTTACTAAAGGGTCACTACTCCCTGATGCGTTTACATTACTTATAGTAAATTCGTGTGTTAAATCAAGAAATTCTAAATCTGAAATAGTTGCATCACCTAATGATTCAATAAATCTTATTGTTTCACCTACTAAGTTTACTCTATATTTTGTTTCTGTTTCTACTTTTACTATTTCATTTAAATATAACAACCCCTCAAATATAGATATGTCATTACTATACAACTGGCACTTATGACCTTTTAATGTATCAAATTGTGATACATCTGACTGTAAATTGTATAGTTGTTTAAAAAATTTATTGTTATTTTTAGTAGCAGGTAAATCAAATGTTTTAGAATAATTACCAAACTTGCTTTCTACATTTGTAATATCATCTATGTTATAAGTTATAGCAATATTTTCATCACCATATGTATCTAATTCAAAAGTTTCTCTTGCATATATAACTAATCGTATCATAAGTTTTGTATCCTTGTTTCATTAGATTTTTGTATGTCAATAACATATTGTATTAACTTATCATTTGCTATTGTTTGCTTGACATAGTTATTTTCATTTACAATAACTTTAACAAAAACACCATTATCTAATTGCATATAAACTAATGGTGATGTAAACAACTCTTCTAATGTAGTTGCCTCTGTTTCTGTTATAAAATCAGTATTAGCCTCTATTGTTTCTATTGCATTTACTCTAAATGATGTGTTACCACCTAAATATGTACCTTGTGAATAGTTATCTGTTTGGTAAGAGCCATATTGTTGTTTAAAATTTGCTCTATTTATTTCAGTTGTACGTGTACTTTTTTTAGTAAAGTTGTAATAATCATAAGCACCTAATCTATTTAAATATGCTAATCTTATAGTTTTAAAACCTTTACAATCTGCATCTTGTATTTCAAATGTGTATGTATCACTTACTACTGCACCAGTACTATCTAATGCTTTTACTTCATATTTTGTACTTGCAGTAGATGGTATAACACCTGCATTATTTAAGTTTTTTAAACCAACTCCTACGTATAATAAACCATATGCAGTAAATGTTAAATTAGGGTTTGTAAAATCTAAAGTTGTACCTGCAATATTACCACCATTTGTTACATTGTTAGTTTTTTGTACTGTTTGTATTGTGCTACCACTAGCATCAAAAAACTCAAAGTTTATTTTATCTACAAAACTTTCTTGTGCATTTGTACTACCAAATTTACCACTAAAAAAAGCTAATGTATGATAATCCGTTAATTGTATTTTTCTATTTACACTTGATGGTAAACCACTTAGGAAAAAACAATCACTACCACTTAATAAAAGTGTATCTGCATTAAATGTTTCAAAACCATCTTCTAATTGTCTTGTAGCGTTCCAAATCATTTTTCTATCACTTGTTGCTACGTTTGTTTGCTCTATTATTTCACCAGTAGCAGTTGTGCTAAACTCTTCTGTAGCTACTACATAGTATTTTTTTAGGTTATTTTTATTTAGTGCAAAATCATCTACTACGTGTATATTGTGTTGCTCTGTATGTGCGTGTACACCATCAAAAGATGAGCTATTAAATTGTGAAACATCTGCATACCCATCTACATCAGTTTCACAAAAATCTTGTAAAATATTAGATATGTTAAAATGTGCCTTACCTACATCATTTGCTACTGCTTTTAATTTTGCTTGTTCTGTATATGTACTTAATGATACATTAGTATTTACAAATACTTTAAGCACAAATTTATGATTAAATACACTTTGTGTTGCATTTTTTACACTAAACACAATATCATCATATACTGGGTTTAGAAATTTACTTGGTTGTTTATGAAATTGTACTGCCATTATTTTATATCTTGTGTTGTTTCTTTTAAAAACTTACTTACATCTTGTGCATATGCTTGTATAACATTTTTTGGTAACTTTCTATAATGTTGTCTAAAAGCATTACTAAAAAACCTTGTAGCAGGTAAACCAAATAGTGCTATTTTTCTACCTATTAAATATGCTAAACTTTCACGTTTTATAAATCTACCTTTTTTATCTCTACCTTGTATGCCTTTACGTTTTATCCATGCCTCTATAACATCTTCTTTTATGTTTTTTCCTTTAAACTTATATGGTGATTTATATGCTCTTCTACCACTTTGGCTACCTTTTACACCCTTATCTTGAAACATACCATACATAGGCATTTTAAAGTTTAATTCAAGTGATAGGCTTTTATGTACTTTTAAATCATAACTTAAACCTTGTGCTAGTTTACCACTATCTATATGGTCTTGATTTTTTAAATTGCGTATTGACTGGTTTATAACCTTATCAGCAAACATTTTAAAAACACGTTCAGTAGATTTTAATTTAAGTTTTGTCATTATGCAGTTGCTACTACTATTTCTACATCTGTTTCACTTGCACCTGTACGTATAAATACATCTGATATAGTATGTCCTAATGATGTTATTGCACCACCACTTGTATTACTATCTACAGTCAATGCACTTATAACAAAACTTTCACCTGCATCTAATTGAAATGCACAACCTACTGTACTTTCTTCTGCAAATGTTAAATTAATAGCATTAGTATCATCTAAGTTAGTAATACGCATATATTTAAAATCATCACTATCAAATACATTATTGCTAGGGTCTGATGCAAATTCTACTACAGTATGTGTTGTACTTGCTTTTAACTGATATACTCT
>CEQA01033100.1_pt1 | contig 11125 bp, 12 predicted proteins | sample 530501 | NCBI WGS metagenome assembly CEQA01 (sample SAMEA2620227, study PRJEB7988) | marine metagenome | isolation source: saline water (ENVO:00002010), including
CAACTATACGATTCGGGAAAATTTGCCAGTAGATGATGCAACTTTTTCTGAGTTATTACTTAGCAAGGTCTAATGGCTGATACACGTAGAGAGTTAATCCTTGCTCGGTTGAAAACAAATTTAGATGCAATTTCTGGTGCAACTGTTTATAGAAGTCGTGTCGAACCCCTGGCCCGTGGTGAAACTCCGGCAATAATTATTGAGCCTGTATCAGATCAACCAACAGGTACTAATTTTTATGACAAGTTAGATTGGACTTTAAGAGTAAGAATTTCAACACTAGTCAGAGCAGCTTTACCAGATGATGTTTCAGATACTTATACACAAGCAGTTCATTTAAAATTAATGGCAGATCAAACTGTTAATAGTTATGCTCTTGATTTAACACCAGATAGAACAGATTTCAGTTTGGTCGAGGCTGATATTCCCCTTGGAATTATCAGTCAAGACTTTCTAGTGCGTTATCGTACTAGTAGAACTGATTTAACTTCTAGCTAAATCATGGCTAAAATCGAAAAAGAAGTCCCTACTCCTAGCGCGGGTGGAACATACGTGTTCGATCCTAAGACTGGGAAAAGTACACTGATTCCAGAATCCGACACCCCAACAAAGGAAAATGGCTCTAACAAGAAAGACTTGGTTAATAGCCAAGATTGAATCATCCTACGGAACTGATCCGTCACCTGTAGGAGGGTCTAATGCAATTCAAGTTTCTAACGTCGAGTTAAATGCGCTCGAATCTGACAACGTACAGCCTGAAGCCTTTCAAGGTTTTATTGGTAATAGTACAAGAGGTACTCTTGTTGCCAATAAGCGTGTCAGCGTTAGTTTCGACGTTGAACTTTCTGGATCGGCTAGTGCTGGTACAGCCCCTGCGTATGGCCCGTTATTGAAATCTTGTGGGCTTTCAGAGACTGTAGTTAGTTCTACAAGTGTTACCTACGCGGGTGTATCAGCTTCTTTTAGTAGTTGTACGATTTACTGCTTCTATGATGGCACTCGTCATAAAATCACAGGCGCACGAGGCACTGTTTCTTTCAATTTAACGGCAGGACAGTTCGCTTCTGCTAGCTTCCAATTTACGGGTAGATACAATGCGCCAGATGCTACGGCAATGTCTGGTACATGGACACTTGCTAATCAAGCTGCTGCATTAGAAGTTAACGACGCTAATGTGACTACGGCAACTTTCCACGGTGCAACATCTCAAAGGATCGAATCGTTTGAGTTGGCTTTAAATAATGAAGTCACTTATAAGGAAACTGCCTCAAGCAAGGAAGTTTTAATTACTAATCGTGCCCCTGGGGGAACGGCTGTAATTGAAGCTCCTGCTATTGGAACTACTGATTATTTCGCTAAGGCGGCTGCGGCAGCTACTGGGAATACAAGTGTTGTTATTGGCGGCACTGCTGGCAACATTGTTACAATCAATGCTCCTCAGACTGATATTACTGGTGTTTCTTATGGAGATACTAATGGTGTCAGATCTTTAAGCCTCCCGTACTTGGCACTTCCTACCACTGCTGGTAATAATGAGATCAGTTTAGTTTACACCTAGCCCTATGGCGTTTGTCCTTAAGAAGAGCACTTCTGTCTCTTGGCCTGTTGTTGTCAGGAAAGCTTCTAACGGAGGTAAATATGAAGAGCATAAGTTCACTGCTCTTTTTAAGGAGATTGGTCGGAAAAGATTTGATGAATTGATTGAGGTAGGTGACGAGGCTTTAACGGATGAGATTCTTGTTGGTTGGGAAAAAATACAAGATGATGCAGGTGTTGACTTCCCTTTTAATGAGGCCAACAAGAAAGAACTATTGGATGACTTTACAGTGATGAAAGCTGTTATTGAAGCTTACGGTAAGTTGATAACAGGAGGTACAGCAAAAAACTAGAGGAGGCTGCTAAGTATTGGGTGCGAGGAGGAGTCATTGATGATCGTGTTGCTTCATTAGAAGCATTTGGAGCAACGCCTGAACAAATTGCAGCCGCAAAATTACAACAAGAAGAAGTTCAAGTTGATTTTGAAATATGGGAGCAAAACTGGGAAACAGTACAGATTTTTACACGTTTATCTACTCAATGGCATGTCAGTATGGCTGGATTGACAGGATTAAATTATTCATCTCTCGAATACATCTGTAGACTGTATGAAGTAAAGGATTGTGTTTCCCTTTTTGAGGGTATTCAGATTATGGAAATGGCAGCCTTGTCTTGTATGCAGAAGGAGAAGTAATGGCTATCTCTGCTGCTACTGAGTTAAAGATTTTAATTAAGACCGCTGGTGAACAAGGTCTTCACAGGTTAAGTCGTCAGTTGACACGACTTGGGACAGATACAGTTAAGACTAATTTTCAGTTTGATAAATTTACAAATGCGTTAAAAAGACAAGAGGCTCAACGGGTTAAAAGTATTAATAATACTCGTGCTTTTTCAGATTCATGGAAAGAATTAGCAGCAAGTGTTGAGTTTGGGAGCCGAGAATTCAGAGAAGCAACAGCAGAAGCCAAAAGATTAGATGCTCAGTTGAGCAAAATGGGAGGAACGAGGGCAGGTAATAAATGGGGGCAACGAGCGCGAACTGCTGGTGCTGTTGCTGGATCTGCTGTTTTTGGAGGGCCAGAAGGCGCAATAGGCGCTGGTATTGGCGCAATAGTAGGGGGCGGCCCTGCCGGAGCATTAGTCGGGGGTGCTATTGGCGCACAGGCTGGAATGTTTAGAAGGAGTCTTGGTGAGATAGCAGAATATAAAGCTGCGCTCGATAAGCAAAGGTTAGCTTTGAAGCTTGTAGTTAAAGACTCGACGCAATATGCAAAATCACAGAAGTTTCTTTTGCAGACCAGTAGAGATTTAGCTATTCCCCAAGATGTCATCATCAGGCAGTTTACGAGTTTGACTGCCTCAGTTAAAGGTGCTGGGTTAGAAGTCAATGATGCAGAGAAGGCTTTCACAGCAATTGCTTCTGGCATTCGAGGCACGGGTGGTTCGTTAGAGGACATGAGGGCAGCAATGGTCGCGACTGCTCAGGTGTTCTCGAAAGGGAAAGTAAGTGCGGAAGAATTGAGGCAACAGCTTGGTGAACGTTTACCTGGCGCTTTTACGATCTTTGCTGAATCAATGGGCAAAACTCCAGCGGAATTAGATAAAGCGTTAGAAGGGGGAAAAGTAACTTTGCAAGATTTTATGGTATTTGTTGATGAATTAACTAAGAGATATGAAGATAATGCGAAACAATTAGCCGATGCTCCAGCAACAGCAGGGGATAGATTGGCTCAGGCGATGAGTGAATTAAAAGATAATCTTGCTGGTCCTCTTTCTGCTATGGGAGCAATGTTTCAGGACATGGCTACAACAGCAGTTACAGCCCTAAATGATATCACTGTAGAAACAAAGACTTATGCACAAAGATTGACGGAGCAAACTTTACGAAATCAAATTGAAAATGCAGAGTTTATGCTTGACTATTATGAAAAATTAAAAGTAATAGCTGATAGTAATAAAGAAGGAAATATTTTGGAGAGGGTATTTGGTAAAAAGCTTAGTGATAAAGATTACAGTGCTGGAATTAAGATGTACACAGAAAGGCTTGAGGCCGCAACGGAAGCATTGGATAGATTCTTAAACAAGAGCGATGAAGTAACGGAAGGATCAGGGGAAAAAGGAGACAAGAAAAAAGGCCCATTCGTTGATATAACAGCAGGAGCGAAAGCTTATATAGCTAGCGTTACTGATTTCGCAAAACAAACTCAGGATATTGTTACTAATGCTTTTAAAGGTATGGAAGATGCCTTGGTTGAATTTGTGACAAAAGGCACTTTAGATTTCAAGAGACTTGCTCAATCTATCATTGCTGATATTGCCAGAATTGCCATCAGAGCTTCTATTGTTGCTCCTTTAAAAGCGATGTTGGGATTCAAGGATGGAGGAGTCTTTGCACAAAATGGGATAGTGCCATTTGCGCGTGGTGGAATTGTTAATAGCCCTACGGTTTTTCCTTTTGCTAATGGCATTGGCTTAATGGGGGAGGCGGGGCCAGAAGCAATAATGCCTTTACGTCGTGGTCCAAGTGGTCGCCTGGGTGTTGAGGCGGGAGGAGGAACAATGGGAGGAATCAACGTTAATGTTGATGCGTCAGGTTCTAGTGTTGAAGGAGATGAGCAGCAAAGTAAAGAATTAGGCCGACTTATTGGGGTTGCAATACAGTCGGAATTAATACGTCAAAAACGACCTGGAGGAATACTTGGCTGATGGCTACATTTGATGATTCCACTGTTGGGACAAGCACAGGAGGGACGACTCCTGACTTTAAAATGAATCGTTCTAGTCGGCCTCAAATCAGGAAGACGCAGTTCAATGATGGTTATTCACATCGAATAAAATTTGGGATGAATATTAATCCTCGGAAATGGACATTAACTTGGACTGCTAAAGATGAAACAGATGCTGATGCTATAGAGGCTTTCTTCGATGCAAGAGCAGATGACGCGGCTTCGTTTGATTGGACCCCACCGAATGAATCAACTGCTAGTAAGTTCATTGTTGAACCAGGATGGAATCGTAGGGTTGACTACGCAAATATCAATACAATTACAGCGACTTTCCAACAAGTATTTGAACCATAAATGGCTGTACCTGTTTCTGAATTACAGAAAAGTAATCCTAGTAATATAATTGAACTTTTTCAGCTTCAATTAGATTCAACTATTCATGGTGCAAATACCACTTATTACTTTCATAATGGTGTCTCTGAAAACAATAATGGAAATATTATTTTTAATAATAACGAATATACAAGGATGCCAATTCAAGCTGAAGGCTTTGAATTTGATGGTAGACAATTACCAAGACCGAGTATAACTATTTCTAATATTTTAGGTACTTTTACAACATTGCTTCTTACTCTTTCACAGGGATTAGAGGGTGCAAAGGTAACAAGAATTAGAACATTAGAAAGATATCTTGACGGAGCAAACTTTGCTGGTGGGAATATAGAACAGGAATATAATTCGTCCTATTATATCGTTCAAGAAGATGGAGATGTAATACTACAAGAAGAGGGAGACAACCCACATGGAACTCCTTCAGGAACTACAGAATTTCCTCGCGAAATCTATTTTATTGACAGAAAAAAGTTAGAAAATAGAGAAGTTGTTATTTTTGAATTAGCTGCGAGCTTTGATCTTGATGGTGTTCGCTTGCCTAAAAGACAGGTATTACCAGTAGATTTCCCTGGTGTTGGAACCTTCTATTCGTAATGTGGAAGAATGATGCGTTAGAACATGCGAAAAAAGAAGATCCAAGAGAATCTTGTGGTCTTTTAGTTGTTATAAAAGGGAAAGAGAAATATTGGCCTTGCGGCAATTTAGCTGTTAACCCAGAAGATCAATTTATATTAGACCCTTTGGATTGGGCGAAAGCAGAGGATACAGGGGAAATTATGGCAGTTATTCATAGTCATCCAATAACAAGTCCTCAACCGAGTGAAGCAGATAAAGTTGCTTGTGAAAAATCAAACATCAAATGGTGGATTGTTCAGCCTAATTTGAATCAATGGGTTGAATACGATCCATGTGGTTACAAGGCTCCACTTATAGGAAGAACATGGGTTTGGGGAGTACAAGATTGTTGGTCACTTTGCAGAGATTATTACGAACAAGAACTGGATATTGAATTACTTGATTGGGATAGACCTAACAATCCAAGTGATTTTGTTAAGAAGCCAATGTTTGATGCTTGTTTTGAAGCAACAGGATTTCGAGAATTAAAAATAGACGAAGATTTAGAAAAGAATGATCTGTTACTAATGAGTATTAGTAGTCCTGGTTTGAACCATATCGGGGTGTACTTAGGGGATCAAATGGTTTTACATCATTTGCAAAATAGGCTTTCAAGTCGTGACTTATTGGATGAATGGCTATTAAAATGTACTGGTAGGAGGATTCGTTATGTTGCGTAAAGTAAAACTCTACGGAGATCTTGCGAAATTTGTAGGAGAAAGAGTCCTTGAGGCTGATGTTACAACGGCTGCTCAGGCAGTGCGTTTTTTATTAGTTAATTGGCCTGAATTGGAAAAATATATGGCAGACAAGCACTATAAAGTTGTTATTGACGATTGGGAATTAGAAGCAAAAGAATTGCATTATCCAGCAGGAGGAAGTTCTATTAAAGTTATCCCTGTTGTTGGAGGTGCAGGAAATAACACGACAAGAATCATTATTGGAGTTGCCTTAATTGCGGTCGCTATTTTTGCTCCAGCAGCGGGGATTGGATTAGGAGGTTCAGGAATGACTTTTGGTACAACTTCAGGTGCTTTTAGTTGGGGTGCAGCAGCAGCAATGGCAGGAAATGTTGGTATGGTACTGACCTTAAGTGGAGTCGCAGGTATGCTCACGCCTGTTCCTGGCATACCAGAAAACGAACAAGATCCAAGGCTCTCATTTAGTTTTAGTGGGCTTCAGAATACAAGTCGTGCTGGAGTCCCTGTCCCTATTTGTTATGGAGAAGTTCTAACAGGATCGGTTACGATTTCAGCAGGTCTTGATACGGTACAGGTGGAAGCATGAGCGTAATTATTGGATCTGGAGGTGGAGGGAAAGGCGGAGGCGGTGGAAATCGCACCCCGACTGAGGCGAAAGACAATCTTGATAGTAAAGCTTTTGCGAAATTGATAGATCTGATTTCGGAAGGAGAGATAAGTGGTCTAGCAGATGGAGCTAAGTCTATTTTTTTAAATAACACTCCTTTACAAGCTGCCGATGGGACGTTTAATTTTAAAGATGTATCTTATGAGGTAAGGACGGGGACATCGAATCAGACAAATATTCCGATAACAACTGATGTAGAAAGTGTTTCACCAACGGGTTTGTCAACGATTGTTCAATCAACTCCAGGTGTTAAACAAATAACAGATTCCGATGTTGATGCAGTCAAAGTAGTTATATCTGTTCCCACTCTTCAGCGTATTTCAGATAAAGGCGACATTTATGGAACAAGTATTCAGTTACAGATAGCCGTTCAATATAATGGTGGAAGTTATGAAACAAAAGTATCAGGTAACGCAGGAACAATAACAGGTAGGACGGCAGATTTATACGAAAGAGAGTATTTAATTGCATTAGATGGTGCTTTCCCTGTAAATATTAAAGTTACAAGGATAACTGCTGATAGTACCAGTACAAAGTTAACAAATGCGTTCCAATGGAATAATTATGTGGAAATAAAATACGACCAAAGAACATATGCGAATAGTGCAATTATCGGTATGCGTGTTGACGCAGAACAGTTTTCAAATGTACCTACAAGGAAATATAGAATAAAGGGGATTAAAGTGAAAATACCTCATAATGCCAGTGTTAATGCGGATGGTAGCCTTTCCTATTCTGGTACTTTTAATGGAACATTAGGAGCAGCACAGTACACTAATGATCCAGCTTGGTGCTTGTATGATCTTTTAACATCCTCCAGATATGGCCTTGGAGCGCATTTAGTTGAAGGCGAATTGGATAAATTTTCTTTTTATTCAGCGAGTCAATATTGTTCAGAACAAGTAGATGATGGGACAGGTAATGGTACTACTGAACCGCGATTCTCTTGCAATATAAGCATTAACAATCAGCAGGAGGCTTATCATGTAATAAATCAAATGTGCTCTATATTCAGAGCAATGCCTTATTGGGAGGCAGGTAGTTTGACGATAACGCAAGATAGCCCTGCTGATGCTAGTTATTTATTTACTCTCGCAAATGTATTAGAGCCAGGATTCTCTTACTCGAACTCAAGTCAGCGCACAAGGCCAACAGTTGTGGTCGCTAAATATTTAGATTTAGACTTAATGGATATAAATTACGAGGAAGTTGTTGATACTGCAAACCAAGCCAGATATGGATCAATTATTAAAAACATTAATGCCATAGCTTGTACATCAAGAGGTCAAGCAAATCGTCTAGCGAAGTGGTTTTTATATATGGAAAATTTGGAAAGGCAAGTAGTTAGTTTCTCTACATCTATTGACGCTGGAGTTGTTGTTAGGCCAGGTCAGATTATAGAGATTGCAGATCCCGTGAAGAGTGGTGAAAGGAGAGGTGGGAGAATTAAATCTGCAACAACAACGGCTATAACTGTTGATGATATAGGAGATATTAGTTATACAATTGGTGCGACATTATCTGCTGTTTTATCTGATGGCTCTGTAGAAACAAAAACAGTTAGTGGGATCAGTGCAGGAGGGGTGATTAATGTTGCTAGTGATGCTTTTAGTTCTGCTCCTAATGCAAATAGTGTTTGGATTTATCAAACAACGAGTATCCAGGCATCTACATGGAGAGTGTTAACAGTAGAAGAAAAAGATGGGATAGAATATGTTATTACCGCCAATGAATACCACGCTGGAAAATATGCACACGTTGAAGATAATATTACCCTTACGACAAGAGATATTTCTAATTTAGATGTACCTCCAGCATCCCCGTCGGGTTTGGTAGGAGAGGAGGTTATCTATGAGAACACTGGAATTGCAAGAGTAAAAATTATACTTAGCTGGACAACATCAACTGATAATGTATTTATAAGATGGAGATTTGAAGAAGGAAACTGGGTAGGTAGAACGATAGAAAGTTCTAAGAGCTATGAAATTTTAGACACTGTAGATGGAAATTATACGATTGAAGTTTATAGCGTTAGTGCTTCTGGTCTTCGCTCTACTGCACCTGCAAAATTAGATCCTTTCGTTGCACAAGGCAAAACAGCTAATCCTGCTCAAGTAACAGGAGTTAGCCTTCTTCCTATTGATGAAGCAAGTGCAATTCTTAGTTGGAATAGATCAACGGAACTTGATGTATTGCTAGGAGGCAAGACTCTAATTCGTCATTCTGAATTGACAAGTAGTGCTACTTGGCAAGATGCACAAGAAATTGTCGTTGCAGCAACAGGAAGTCAAACACAGAAACAAGTTCCTTTACTTGATGGAACGTACCTACTTAAGTTTGAGGATGATGGAGGGAGGCAATCGGGAACCCCTGGAGGATCAGATTCAGATTGGGATGATACAAGAGTTGTTATTGACTATCCAGTACCTTCTGGAAGACTTGTTGTTTCTACTATTGATGAACATACAGGAAACTTTGGCGGGACAGATTCAAATACTGAATATGATGCTTCGCTAGATGCTTTAAAATTAACAGTCACCAATAATGCCACGGCTGCTAGTGGTGAATATACCTTTGCTAATTCAGTTGATTTATCACAACCTTATGCTGTAAATATCAGGAGAAATATAAAAGCTAACGGTTTTTTCCTGAATAGTTTATGGGATGCAAGAACTGATCTTGTCGATACTTGGGGAGATATAGATGCAATAGGAGCAGTTCAGGCAGATAAAACCAATTGTGCTGTTTATTTACGAACAAGTTTAGACAATTCAAATTGGACAACATGGAGGGAATTTAGCAATGTACTTGTTAAGGCAAGATATATACAATTCAAAGCAAAATTAACTTGTTCAGATACGAACCAAAATATAAAAGTCATAGAACTCGGAGCCGTACTAGAATTACAAGGACGAACCGAATCTATTTCTACTCCCGTCACTACAGGGTCATCTGCTTACACTGTGACTTTTACAAATGCTTTCAAGAATACTCCTAGCGTTGTGATTACTCCAACAAGCCAACAAACTGGTGACTTCTATGAATTGGCAAACTTGAGTCGGACAGGATTTCAAGTAACATTTAAGAATGGAAGTTCTGCTGTTGCTCGACCATTTGTTTGGGGAGCATCAGGGTTTGGTAAGGAGGTCACTTAATGGCACAACACGATTACGATATTGCTAATGCCAATGGTGCGAATTTTCGTGCTGATCTAAATAATGTATTAGATGCAGTTCAATCAACGAACAGTGGAACGTCTGAACCCAGTACAACTGTCGCCTATATGTTATGGGCTGATACGACTAATAATCTTTTAAAAGTAAGAAATGGTGCAAACAACGCTTGGATTTCTCTAGGGTCAATCAACGCAACGAATTTAGGGCTAGCAGCAGTAGCTTCTCCTACTTTTACTGGGACAGTAACAGCTCCAGAGCTTGATTTAACAGGAACAACAAGCCTTAAATTGCCTGTTGGAACTACTGCTCAAAGACCAACAGGTGCTACTGGGGACTTACGCTTCAATAGCACTTTGTCTCAAGTTGAGACTTACTCTGGGTCTACATGGGAAAAGGTAGGTGGTGTACCTGCTGGAGCAATAACAAATTATGCGTCATCAACTATCCCTAGTGGTTGGTTGGAATGTAATGGGGCGACAATCAGTCGTTCAACGTATGCGACTTTGTACTCGGCTATTGGAACCACGTTTGGCGCAGGTGATGGTAGTTCAACTTTTTCAATTCCTGATTTAAGAGGAGAGTTTGTAAGAGGTTGGGATAACAGCAAGGGGACTGATAGTGGAAGAGCTTTTGGTAGCGCACAAGGCTCACAGATGCAACAACACAATCACTCTGTTGGCATCTCAGATCCAGGTCATAGTCATAATTTGCTTTATGGTTCAGGTGCTTTTGGTGGGACATCTGGTGCTGTAACTCCTAGAGATTCAGGAACTATTACAGATCGTATTAGCAGTGCTACAACTGGAATTTCTATTACTCAATCTAATGCAGGTGGAACAGACAATAGCAGCGAGAATAGACCTCGATCTATTGCTCTCGTTTACATCATTAAGTTCTAGTTATGGCAAATCGTAAGATCTCGGAATTTACAGCTTTAACGGCTCCTGCTGGAACTGATGTATTTCCAATAATTGACCAAAGTGAATCAGGTGCAGATAAGAACAAAAAGATTACTTACGAGGATCTTTTATCTAATGCACCCGCAGGTTCAGTAGGCGCACCAAGTTTCAGTTTCACTGGTGATAACGACACAGGATTAACTCAAAGTGGGGCAAATGGTTTATTGCTAGCGACAGGTGGAGTTGCAAGATTAACTATTAGTTCTGCTGGTCTTGTCACGATTCCAGGTGATTTAACTGTAAGTGGGACTACGACCACTATTGATACCACTACGTTGACAGTAAAAGATAAGAATATAGAGATTGCAAAGGGTAATGGTAATGATGCTGCTGTTGATGGTGCTGGTATAAC
>CEQA01141543.1_pt1 | contig 11095 bp, 8 predicted proteins | sample 530501 | NCBI WGS metagenome assembly CEQA01 (sample SAMEA2620227, study PRJEB7988) | marine metagenome | isolation source: saline water (ENVO:00002010), including
CAAAGGGAATATAGTATAACAATACAATATGTGTTTCAAGATAAGAGAGAAAGCCACAACTTTTTAGACCATGTGATGAATAATTGCAGTAGGCTAGAGGCTCTTATACATGAAAATATCTCAATAACATTAGCTGATTCAACTACAGCATTTGACCTAAGAATGAATAATATGGAACTAGATGCAGAGATAGAAGATGAGGAAGGCTTTTATGTTGCTGAATATGACCTTAGTTGTCAACATATTGGTAATGTAGCATAGGAGCAAAATAAATGAAAATAATAGCAAATGAAAAATTAGGCAAATTCTCATCAGCAGGTATGCCATGTGATTCTGTAACATTTGGAAAATTACAAGATGGTCAAAGTGTAGATGTTACTGATGAAGTGGGTACAGAACTTATTGCAATGGGATTAGCAAGTGAAGTAAAATCAAAAAAAGTAACTAAGGAGAAAAAATAATGGCTATAAGTAAAGTAATCAGACCTGTAAGTGATGTCAAGGTTGGTATTAAAGGGGAAGGCTCATTTGGAAATGGTCTTGCTGATGATACAGCTTTTAGACAGTTGCCTATAGTTCAAGTACAAAAACCTACATTTAATACATTTAGAGAATCTAGATTGTTGTCAGGCAGAGGTTTAGTAAGACATAAAGATGACACAATAATAAACAACAGAGGTGGAACAGTAACAATGCCTTTTGAGTTTATTGCTACACCTAAACTACTTGCACAGCATTTGGCAGCTTGTTTACAAGAACATAGTGAATCAGGCACATATAAACACTTATATGAAGTTGGTGGTCAAGGCTCAGAAACTGGACAAATTGGTGGTACTGTTTCAAATAATATTCCTCATACATTCAATATTGCATACTATCCTCATGCTTCAGCAGGAACAAGAATAGTGGGTGCAATGGTATCAGACATGGCTATAAATTTAGACTATGGCACAAATGGGGGTCTGATGACAGTAAATGGTACTTACTACTCAGGATTCTCAAACCCAGTTGCTGGTGGCACAAAACTGGAAACAGATTTTAATGGGTCATGGGTAGCACCTGAAACAACTGGATACTATAACATTTGTGATATGTCTACAAAAACATTAGGTGTAGATGATGCTTCTGCAAATGATTTAGTGTTAAAATCACTTAGCTTTAACTTAGCAAATGGTGTGAACAGAGTAGGTCATAACAGTAATGGTGATGCTGAAATGTATGCTCTACCTGAATATGCTATTAGTGGTAGTATGTCTATCAAAATGGATGACAACTTTGACTACACAGCAGGAACTAATGTGATACAAGATTTTCTAGATGGTGATACTATGAAACTTAAAATCAACATTGGTGATGGCACACTTTCAAGTGTAGGTGAAGCTAATATAGTAGCAAACATTCAATATACTGGTGACCCAGCACAAGACTTAAGTGAAGGTGGTATTTTCCACAACTTATCTTTTGAGTGTGTAGATGCAGGAACAGGTGATGAAACTGAAGCCTTTCAGATTGAATTATTCAATGGTGAATCTCAATCAGCTTGGTAAAGATAATCTAGTTTAGTATATTAATATGCTAAATGGAGATTAAAATGACTAAAAACAGTAAAATAAAAGGTGAAAATGTTAAAGAAATAGCATTTGAAGTTAAGGATTTAAACCTTGATGAAAGAGTTAACTTTAATAAAGCAATTACTAATAATGGTAATTTAACAGGCATTCAATTTGGTGATTTTGTTGAAGCAGTAAGGCTAGGAACAAAATTGACAGATGATGAAATTAATGAATTTACTGACACAGAAATAATAGCTATTGCAAATAGGTGTTATGAAGTTGTCAATAAAAAAAAATTCAAGAAATAAATTTGATTGTCAATGTTTGGCTTTCAGTTAAAAGACCACCATTAGATAAAGTAAAAGAGTTTCCTTATAAGGCTTTAAATCCTGTAACACATCAGGAAGTTTTAATAGAAAGCAATGCTGAAATAGATAGGATACTAATGGATTGTTATGTAGAAGCTATAAATAAAGGTTATGATATAGGTGAAGCCTTATACAATCAACTATTTTTCTTTACTGACCCTATATATATTTATAATGAGGATTGTCAAAATCTGATAAAAAAATATGTATTTTGTGACAATTTTAACTGTCCACCTTACCCAAGTTTACAAGAAACACCTGCTGAATTAGTAGATAATTTTTTACTTATTAAAAAGGAACTTAGCAACCCAAACATGAAGGAAAAATAAATGGCAGGAAATAGATTTAAACAAGTCATAGAAGTTATAATGAAAGGAGCAGGTAAAACTGCTTCTGATTCCAAAAAGATACAAAAAAGTTTACAAGGTGTAGCTAAAGATGCTGCTAAGATAGGTGCTGCTTTTTATGCAGCTAAAGGTGGTATTAATGCTACAAATTCATTTGTGCAATCAGGACAACAAGTGCAGAATCTAATGCCTTCATTCAAAGCATTAGGCTCACAGATAGATATGACACAAGATGCTTTGAAAAAACTTAAAACTGCTACTGATGGTACTGTTAGCAGTATGGATTTAATGAAAATGGCTAACCAAGCAATGACATTAGGTGTTATTGGGTCAGAAGATGAAATGGCAAAGCTATTTGATACTGCACAAAGACTAGGTAAATCACTTGGAGTAGATACAAAAGATGCTGTTGATTCACTTGTAACAGGTATGGGTAGACAATCTATTATGATGCTTGACAACTTAGGTATTATAGTTGATACACAAAAAGCCTATGATGATTATGCAGAATCTATAGGTGTAACATCAAAAGAACTTACAGACCAACAGAAAAAAATAGCTTTCAACAATGCAGCTTTAGAAGCTGCTGAAGAAAAAGTTAGTGTTTTAGGTGATGAAAATAGAACAGCATCTGATGAGTTTGCTAGATTGTCAGCAACAGCAGCAGATTTTGGAGCAGCTATAGGTGAAAAGGTGTTGCCATTATTAGGAAAAGTTGCAGGTGCAGTAGCTACTGCAATAGAAAAAACATCAGAACTTTTTGGCTTAGAACTTGATACACCTAGAGAAGATAAAGACACAGAAAGTGATTTTGATAAAGGTAGAAAAAGATTTTTAGAAATTAAAACTATGAATGATGCAAGTATGCAACAAGCACATATTATAGATTTATTATCTAATGAATGGTCTGCTTTTGGAAATAATATTGATAAATCACAAGTTACAATGGAAGATTTGCAAGTTATATTTGATGGAACAGGTAAATCATTAAGAGATATGAAAATTGAATTAGATGCTCTAGGAAAAAGTCCTGAAGAATATGATAAAGATACAATCAAAGAAATAGTAACAGATAGTGAAAAATTAATGGCAACCTTAGCACTTGCACCTATAGGTGTGTTTAATAAATTTATGGGTGATATAGGGAAAAGTTCAGATGGAGCTGTTAATAAAATTACAAGTTTGGGTGATAAGGCTCTTGATGCTTTTACAGGTATTTTAGCACTTACTCCTGGAACTGATGTCTTTGTAGATTATGCTAGAACATTTAGTGCAAATGTAGATGTTACAACAGAAAAATTTAAAGAACAAATAGAAATAACACAAAAAGCAAAAAAAGAGCAAGAAGAACTTACTGCTTTAATGCAAGAATATGGTATAGGTGAATTTGGTGGACTAAATGTGACTTTGACAGCATATTCACAATGGGTAGAAGAACAAGAAAAGGCTATTGAGCAAGAACAATTACAATCAGAATGGAATCAAAAACTTATAGATGATAACAGAGAACTTGCAATGTCTATGGGCTTAGTAAGTGATGAACAAAAAACATTTGATGAATTATATAAAGAATTTGCAGACACACAACAAGAAGTATTAGACCAAAGACAAAGAGAACAAGATTTAATTGACAATCTTGTAGTTATGCAACCTGAATTAGCAGAGCAAATGGGTCTAATGCATTCAATGCAACTAGAAGAATTAGAAACAGAAAAAGAACTAGCAGAATTAAAAGAAAAAGCAGAAAAAGCAGATAAAGAGGCACATGAAAGCCAAATAAAAAGGCTAAAAGAAAAACAAAAAATGAATACTACAGCACTAGGAATAGCTTCTAATTTAATTGGATTGAATGAAAAAAATGCAAAAGCTGTTGGTGCTATACAAGCTGCACAAGCACTTGTAGATGCTTATTATGCAACACAAGTATCATTTAAACAAGCACAAGAAAATCCTATAACAATATCAAATCCTGCTTATCCATACATTGTAAGTGCTGCAACTTTAGCACAAGGATTGGCTACAGCAAATCAAGTAGCTAGTAGGGCTGCTGCTGAAGGTATGAATGAAATAGTCACAGAGCCTACTTTGATTTTAGCAGGTGAGGAAGGTGCAGAGTATGTTAACATAGAGCCTACACAAAATGAAGGTGAAGGAATGGGGAATGGTTCACAAATAATTTTTCAAGGAAATGTTTTAAGTAAAGACTTTATAGAGGATGAGGCTATACCTATGATAAGAGATGCTGTTAGGAGAGGTAGTGTTTTATCATGATAGATTTGCCTACAATATTTAAAAATGACATACAAGGAAACACAACCTATCTAACTCCACTTATTATAATAAATGATAGAATATATTTATCTACAAAAAAAATAAAATTTGATGACAATATATATATGCCTTTTTTAAAATCTATAGGCAATATAAGTGAGTCAGTAGATATTAATAGCAGAAAATTTAAAATATCAGATTCAACAATAACATTTTACAATTATAGATATGATAATAAAAATCTAATGGACAAACTTTTAGATGGTGAAATATTTAATAGCAAAATACAGGTTTTTTATAAATCACAAAATGCTAAATCTTTAAATGATTGTTTAAGAGTTTATTCAGGATATGTAAAAGATATTACAGAAAATAATGACACATTAAGAATTAGTTCAGAAGACCAAACTGAAATTACATTAGGTAAGGAAATCCCAAGGAAAAGAACAAGTGCATCTGAAGATTTGCCACAAAAACATAGGTCACAATATATTCCTATTGTATATGGCATTCTAGGGAAAGCACCTGTTGTATATGATTTACTGGAAGATGATAATGCAAATTTAAAAATTACAAGTGACACATATTATATAAGAGGTGTAGACAATTTAAAAATGTTTGACAATGATGCTTATGCAGATGTAAGAGAAGAAGCTAGACTATTTGATGGACAAGTAGATGGCACTATATTTAAAAAAATAACAAACAAGCAATGGGAAACTAAAGGTGATTATATTGTTATAGAAAAACATACTTACTCTGATAATATAGAAGATGAAAACACAATATTAACATCAGAAGGAAGGGAAGGGTCACCATTAGCCTTTGATATGGCTGAAATTAGGCAATATACATACTTAAATCACACTTCTAGCAGTCACCAACAGTATGTTAGATTAGATGGTGGTGATGATGAAACAGCTATTGTAAGTTTAACCTCATATAAAGATATGGATATAAGTTCAGGTGTGCCTGTTGGTAGCAATCCATCATTTAACACAAAAAGTGGTATATATATAGCTATGCCTCAAAGTTCTGTATTAGACAATGCCTTAGCAACTGAAGGTGGTGTTATACCTATAAAACAAAATAGAGAGTCTTTTGGTGAAGAAGGTGAATTTGAGAATTTGTTTGGCATTGTAAATTTTAATTTTGAAACACAAGAAAACTTTGTTGGTGCTAGTGATATTGTTACAACCTTGCTTGAAGATAATTTAGAAGATGAAAAAGATTTTCTAGGTATATGTACACCCAAAAATGGAACACAAAGTTGTTATGGTGCATCATCTGTTTTGGATGGATTTAGTGGTAATCCAATGTTTGCCCAACTTTATTGGCAATTAGAGGCAACAGACAGATTAGCTTTTCATATATCATATTCTGCTAATGAAGATTATGAAACTGAAGTAGATACATATTATAATATAAACAGGTATCACCCAAATAGTCAGCCTTATTTACCAGTCAATACTAAAAATGTTGCCCAAAACAGTTTTCAAATGGGTTTAAGAGTTTATGATGATGGAAATTGGGTTTTGCCTGATTCATTACATGGTGGCTATTATCTATATTTTTATTTCCAAAATTTGGCTGTTGAAAGAGTGGCAGTAGTAAAAGACTTTTCTAAGAAAAAATTATTTGCAACTGTAGTAGGAAGAATGGATAATTCAGATTTAAGATATACAACTAATCTTTCAACACAAACACCATATCAAGGCACACAATTAAATAATTCTATGCAAAGAACACTTACACCTGCAACTACTACACAGCAACAGGCAAGGAAAAAGAAATCACCTGTTAAAAAAGTTACTGCACCTAGTAAAAATATAAAAAAAACAAATAAAAGAGGTTATTAATGTCAAGATATTATCTTACTTGGGTGAAACATACAGATGGCACATATCAAGAAACCAATGAAGTTAATATATTTGGTAACAACCTCTTGGCTATAGTAAGAAAAGGTAGTGATTTATTAAATGAAAGTGATGCACAACAACTTAATTATGATGATTTCATAGATTACCAATCTAGAGATTTGCAAGATGCTGTTCTTGACACAGGATTAACAAAAATATATATACCAGCAGAAGGTGTGTCTTTAATGTTAGGAACAGGTAATATGTTAGGTGATAATTGGAATTTATTAGCTGAACATCCTGACTATGCATATGGTCAAAATGGTAGAGAACCTTACAATGATATAAGATTAATAAATAGCAATATAGCAGAAGATGTTGGTGATGATATATATCTAAAATGGAAACCAAATTTACTCAGTAACCCATTAGAAAATATTAATGATTGTTTTGGTGTTCCTTTTCATTTTAGGGTTACACCTTACACAAATAATTTAAATTATCAAAGTCAAACTATAGATGGCAATGACTTTATAGAAATACCAAATTCTGATGTTGTAGATTATTCTTTTGATGTGGACAATACTTATGTTAAATATGTAATTATAAATTTAAGATGTCAAGACTTGTTTAGTCCATATTACACAAACAATTTATGGGGTTATGGTATAGAAGGTTTTTCTGCAAATGTAAATGCAAGATGGATACAAGGTTTTAGAGATATAGCTGAGGGTAATAATGTTTATGTAGATGCTATTACAAATGGTATTAATTCCACAATATATGATGGTAATGTTAATATACAAGATATGACAGTAAACATTGAACAAAGTGCTTTAGAAAGTGGTTTTTCTTGTATGGGCATAGGAATGAGTTTAATAATGCATCATGCTGGTGAAGCAGATACTAATATGTGGTCAATAGGAGATTTTAATAAATCTGAAATTATAAATCAAGGATTTCAAGAAGGACACATTAACATTAAGACTAATTTACTTTATGAAAGTGATATTGGTAAAGATTTTAGTCCTATAGTAACAAGTGTAAATTCATTTACAAATAACATACCTGTTGGACAATCTGCAAATGGTGACATAACTATATTTTTTGAAAATTATAGTGAAATAGCAGAAATTATTATATTTGACAACACAGATTTTTCTTTAGAAGGCACACCAAGTGATTCAGTCCAAGATTTAACAGATGAATTAGATAGTATTGGGTTTAACTATATTGATAATAGTGCTAACTATGGCTCTGTAGAGATAGGCTCACAAGACTCTTTGCAAGAAACACCTTTTGGTGCTTCTTTTCAAGCAGAAAGCAATAGTTCTATTACAATACCTTTTACATATACAGCACATAGTATAGGACAAGACTCATTTACAATTTATGTAAAACTACTTAATGTAATTTTAGATGATAATGGTGACATTTTTGAAACAGAGTATATTTGGTATGAATTAGCTAACATTAATGCAAATTGTGTGGATGCAGATTTAGAAGATGAAGAAGATTATGTTATAGATGACAATGAAGAAGATGAAAATTTTGACAACCCTGCTGTAGATGATGACTATGAGCCAGACCCTGACAGAACTATAATACAAAACCCTATTGGGATTATGTTTCATTTAGCTGAACAAGAATTAGGATATAAAAAAGGGATAGATGCTGAAAAAATAGATGAAGCTAGAATTAACCATGATAATTGGAGAATGGATTTTTCAGTTAATGATGTAATTGAAGGTAAAGATTTATTTAATCAAATCTCACAATCATGCAAATCTATACCTGTGTTTTCAAATGACAAATTTTCTTTTTTTAATTTAAAAAACACATATAGAGGTGGCACAGAATATTATACTGATGGCACAAAAGAAAACATAATAACAATTAAAGAAAAAGATGTAATTAACTATCAATTTACAAGAACAGATATAGAGAACATTGCAACTAAAATAGATTACAGATATTATTTTGATTATGGTTTAGAAACTTATGTAGAGGCACATGAAATAGATGCAAATGACATATATAAATATCATGTATCTACAACATATGGCAAATTATTAAACTTTGACCCACTTGATTCTAATAATTATGTTAATTATTATGGTTTAAAATATGATGAGCCTAACACACCTAATCACATAGACACTACTAAAATTTTTGAAGATGCATATATAATCCACAATCAAACAGCTTTAAAAAATGCTAATTTTATGTTAGGATGGTATTATAATGTACATAATCAAATAAGTTTAACTTTACCTTTAAAGTATTACAATTTAGAACTAGGTGACTTATTAGAATTTGACAAAATGTTGTTAGGTAAAAAAATATATGGAGAAAAATATGTTTTAGACACAATGGAAGATATGCCTATAAGATGTGGTCAATATATTTTACCTTTGTTTATTATAAATAGTATAAAAAAAGATTTAAATAAAGTAGAAATAGAGGCAACACAACTACATCATATTGGCTCAGAACATCTAAATTATAAAGGTCAAATTTACCCACCAGTAAAAGAAGTTTTAAATGGGGCAGATGGTGGGCTATTTGGAGATATTAATGGAGATGGGCAAGTAGATATTAATGATTTAATAATGTTAAGTGATTTAGTTTTAAGTGAAGCTGAATACAACCCTGTAGCAGATTTAGATGGAGATGGAGTTGTTTCAGTACAAGATTTAGTTGAGTGGGTTGATATGTTTTTTGCTGAAAATCAAAGGTCTAGTGAGCCTAATGCAACAAATGCTAGTATTAATTATGGTAATGGCTCTGTATTTTGCAAAAGCAATGGAGAAATAGCTGCATTTGAGATGACATTTAATGGAAGTTTTAAAGGTGTAAATTGCTTAGGTGATGGTTGGCAAATGAAAATTAGAAACAATAAAATGTTAATATGGAGCAATGGGAGGACACCTCTATCTGAAAGGCTTTTTAATTATATAGGTGAATTAGAAATAACAAGTGTCAAATTTGTAAATTGGAATAAAGAAATTTATTATCCTAATTACAGAACTTTGAACAGAAACTTTTGGAAAAGAAGCACAAATAATTGGAACTCAGATGGAAGAAAACCTGAAGAAATAGAAGATATAAAACTTATACATAAAAAAATAGCAAAGACTAAAGTTTAGGAGAAACAATGGCTAGAAGAACAATAGGAAAACCAATGTTTTTAGCAGACATACCAAGTTATATCAAGCTAAAAATGCAACATCAAGCTATAAGTGATGGAATTATAGATAACATAACACAAGAAGTTCCACAAACAGACTCTGTTTGGAATCTTGACCCTGTAGCATTGCAATCATTTCCTATTACTGGTGATATAAATAAACAATCTTTTGCATTTTACTTTGACTATCAAAATCCTAATATTGTAGGTGATAATTATCTGCAAGAAATTCATCATTTAGTTAGTCATATAACACAATCTGAAACAACAGGTCTGTATGGTGGAATATTAGGACACAATTTGCTAAACATAAAAGATTCATTTGGTGAAAACTTGCTATCTGTTAAATTTAATCTTTTAGACACAGCAGGACAGGCTCAAATACAAAATGATGAAGAAGAAATTGTAAATTACAGTTCTCAAATGGCAGAATATAATGGCTATTCATTGTGGAAAATAAATAATTTTTCTGCAAATGTAACAAATACAAATAGAGCAAAAATAGGTTTACTTTTTGAAACTAGTGGTGCAAATTTTCTTCAAAATTTTCAAACACAATCAATAGACATAGGTAGTATAACTTTTGGCAGATGGTTTTTACCTGAACATAGTTTTGATATACAGGCAACAATTATAAAAGAAAATGATGGTATAAAAAGAAAAAAAACTATAGGTGGCAACACTATAACTAATGTGAATTTCTTAGGCTCAGAGTCATGGGGTGACTTACCTGCTTGGACACTAGGCAAACAAAAAAATGCAGATTATAAAACTGTAGGACAAACAGGAAGAAGAAGCTGGAAAGTTAGCTTAAGCTATATACAAGATGATAATATGTTTACAAAACACACTAATGAAAACCAATTTTTTGATTATGATATTGATACTGATACATACACATTTGATTCAAGTCTAGGTAGTTTTTTTGGATTGACTTTTGATGGACAAATTCCATTCCTCTTTTGTCCTGATAATAATGCTGAAAATCTAGAATTTGCAAAATGTGTAATAACTAATAAGCCTACCTTCAAGCAAGTTGCCAACAACTTGTTTTCAACTTCCTTAGTTCTTACTGAGGTCTTTTAAATACAATCAACATACAGCAACAAAAGAGGCTCTTAATTGAGCCTTTTTTGTATATATTATATATTTATTATAATTATTTCTCCTCTATAAATAAAAATAAATTATAAAAATGTTTGGAAAAGTTATATAAACTATATTAACTTAGGTTAAGGTTGAAGGTTAAAAAATAATAGGAGATTAAAATGGAAAAAGCAATATATGAAATAGAGATAGATGGAAAACAAGAAAAGTTGTGTGAAAGTGAATTTAAGAAATTAATTAAAGCAAAAAATCAAGGCTTTATTTTTGAGGTAAGCAGATGGGGTCATATATATCTATATTTAGATATAGAGGATTTCAATCCCAGAAGTAGCTGGAACAGGTTTGTAACTTTAGCAGAAGCTAAAAGATTTGCTATTAATAATGCAGAAGTAAATGGAAAT
>CEQA01016643.1_pt1 | contig 11090 bp, 4 predicted proteins | sample 530501 | NCBI WGS metagenome assembly CEQA01 (sample SAMEA2620227, study PRJEB7988) | marine metagenome | isolation source: saline water (ENVO:00002010), including
ATGATGTTCAGTGATGCTGGACAATTTATGCTATTTAGTGAGCAAGACTCTTTCTCTCCTAAAACTGCTCGTCTTAAAAAAGTAGCTGGCTATGAATGTAGCTCTACCATTAAGCCATTAGATATGGGTACAACCTATATGTTTGTTAACCATTCGGGGGCTTACAGTAAGGCGTTTGAAATGGCTATAGTAGATGAAAGTGTACCTCCTAAGATTATAGATCAAACTAGAGTTGTTCCTGAATTTTTACCAAAAATTATAAATACAAACGCAGGGTCAGCAGATTTAGGTTTAGTAACTTTTGGTATTAATAATCAAACATTTGATGGGATTGTAGGTAAAAGGTCTTCTATATATCATTATAAATATTTTGATTCTGGAGAACAAAGAGAACAATCAGCTTGGTATACTTGGACATTAACAGGTGTATTAAGACATTGTTTCTATACTGGAGGTTCTTTTTATACAGTAACTCAACAAGAAAATAATGAGTACATACTAAGTAAATATGAGTATGCAGCTGAAGAAGAGATAGCTGGTAAGTCTATGACTCATAGATCCTATACCATTGGTGATTATGATCGCCCTCACGGTCAAGGTTATGAAGGTATTAGTGTTAATCGCCAGCTTGAAGCAGCTTTAGATAACCTTATCATGTATAAACAAGGTGATGCTAATAATACTACAGCAGGTGTTACGGTAGCTTATACTGGTGGTAATACAGTCATCACAGTACCTTACACATGGGGTGCTTCTTATAACCCTTACATTGTAGTAATCTCAGGGAATGAGGCAGGTGTAGTTAAAGAACCTGATAGTAAATCAGGAACTACATGGACATTTAATGGTATTGATATGACTACTTGGCATATGGCTTTAGGATATAAATATTTAACTCAGTTTGAATTACCTCAATATTATTTTTCTTATGATCAAGGTAAGTATGATATAGATGGTGATTTAAGAATGGGAGGATACAACTTTGAACTAGGTTTATCTGGTCCTATTGAGTTTTCTGTGGCTGATGTCATAGGTAATAGTACTTATTCTGAGCATAAAGATTCAGGTATGCTTACAGATTGGAGTAAATACCAAACAATACCACAGATATTATATAAATCAGTCCGAATACCAATATATAGAAAAAATAATAAATTTAGATTTACTGTTAAAATAAGCCAACCTTTTTCCGCAACTATTGTTTCAGCAAGCTGGGACGGTAGATATAACACCAGACGACATGTACGAAAGTAAATTTATCCAACCCTGCACCCCTGACTTAGCTCTAAGTGTAGGGTTAAATTTACGTCCTGAAGATAAGAAGGAAGCTGAAGACACCTCAAAGATGTCTGCAACAACAGTTATCCTTCAATCTTATTTTGATTCCTCATACTCAGTTTTCTTTAAGGTTCCCAACGGCAAGGCTGCTGGAGTGGCTGGAGTTACCCCTGAGAATGCCATATGGATGCTTTGCACTAAGGCTAGTGAAGAGTACCCTCATACATTTATTAGGGAAGCTAAACGCTGGGTAAACAGCTTACCCAATCCTTATCTATGGAATTACGCAGATATGCGGAATGAAAATCATATCAAATTATTAAAAATATTAGGGTTTAAATTCCTTAATTACCATGTTTACAATGGTGTTCCTCTTATTGAGTTTATAAAACTATGTGTACAACACTAGCTGTATCAATAGCCCTTGGTGCTGCCCAAGCTGCTGCGGGGATACAGCAACAAAACGCTGCTTGGGCGGCACAAAGAGATGCGGTAAGACGTTCTAATCATATGGCAACTACTAAGTATGCCAATGAATTAACTATTGCAGAGCATCAAGATAAGTTAAAAGGTAGAGTTTTTGAAGCACAGTTAAAAACTGATGCAGCAGCTAAGACTGCTTTATTTGCAAAAGTACAAGCTAACCAAATCGAAGCGGATAGAGCTTCAGTTGCAGCACAGCTTGTAAGAAATGAAGCACAACAAAAAGCTTTGTTTGAAAGCCAAGACAATTTAGTTAAATCTATACAAGCTCAAGGTACTGTATTAGCTAGTGGTAGCCCATCTGGTAATAGTTTACTAGCTCAACTAGGTCAAGCTGAACGAGAGTTTGGTTTTGTCCAAGCTGGTATTGATGCTTCTACAGATTCAGCTATACGAGCTTTTGGTATAGAACAGTTTGGAATTAATTTAGATAAGTATTCTTCTGATGTAGCAGCTATGAATGATCTACGGACTACTGCTGTCCAACAAACCGCATCCTATGAACCAATCAAACCTATTATGCAAGCTGATCCACGCAAACCATCTATACTAGGACCAATACTCAGTGGTGTTACAACGGGTATTTCAGCTGGCACAGCTATTGGTGGTGATAACTTCTGGAAAGATATGAACTGGTCAACTGGCGTTAGTGGTGGTTAATCATGGCATCATTTCAAGGTAGTGCAGATCGTATAAGTAGTAGGTTCAGATCTCGTAATGTATACGATCCATCACGTAGGTTAGCTTCAACAGCTAAAGATCTCGAACGAAAAAACATTGAAGAAGTAAAGCAGATAGAGAAACAAAACTCTCAAATCTCTACTGAATATGAACGTATTTTCAATATTGCTACAGCAAAAGATAAATACAATTTACAAAACCTAGCTACTTTTAGTAAGACTTTAACTACATTACTAGATACAGCTGCTAAAGAGATTTATAAACCTTATCAAGATGCTAAGAGAGAAGAAGGTATTACGTTAGGTGAACAAGCTGCTCAAGGTGATAAAGAAGCTTTAGATAAGGTTGCTTTAAGTATTGAGCAAACTAATGATATTAAAGCACGTATAGCAGAACAACAAGCAAACAGTTCTTTAACTGCTGATGAAATAGAGAAACTACAACTTAGTTTAGAAGAAAAAGCTAGATTAATAAACATAAGAAAACTAGGTTCTAATGTAGCTTGGGGTTTTAGAAGAGGTTATTTAAAAGAAGCAGCAAATGGTTGGCCTGCACATAGAGCAAATCAATTAACCGATAGTAAAGAGACTATTGATTATAATGGTGAAAAAGATGCTTTAGTAGTTGGTAATTTTTGGAATTATGATCTTGAACAACAACAAGCAATCTTATCTCATGTACAAAAAAAGTATATAAACGAAAACGATCAAGGTTTTAATGAAAATATTGTTCAATCAGAATTAATCAAACCTATAACAGAAGAGAACAGTAGGTTTAGGAAAGAAGTCTTAGGGATTAAAGATGAGGAACAAGCTAAAAAGGAACTAGATGTATTAACATTTGAGCTTAATGAAAGTATTTCAAAATTAGATGGTGTCTTTGATACAAAAGAAGATGAAGAAGCTCTAAGGCAAGCAGTAAACTCATCACTTTTAAGAATGAAAAGTATTCTTAGAAGAATGGATTCTACTGGTCAACTGAAAGGTACTTTACAAGAAGGAGCTAATAGAGTTCTAAAACAAATTTTTGTAGATGCTTTAAGTTCTCCTGATGTTAATACTGAAACTCTTGATTATGTTAGATCTTTTTTAGAAACTGAAAAGTTTGAAGTACTAGGTCTAACAAAAAAAGCTAAATACGATAAAAATGGTGAATTAATCGAAGGTACTGGTGGTCAAACGTTAGCTAAGATATGGCCTAATGAGTTTAATGTTGATAAGATAATAGGTGAAGCTATTAAAAAACGAGGAGAACGTATTAGAGCAGAGAATTTAGCTGTAGTTACTGATGTTAAAACTCAAATTGCAAATGCCTTTCAAAACTATTATAACGAAGTAGAAGTTGAAGAAGGTGTTTTATTTGATAAAGAGCAGGCTGCTCTAGTCTTTAACCAAATACGTCAAGATTATGGTAACATCCCAGGAGTTAACGAATTAGTATCAAACGCTCTTTCTGAGTTAGATGAACCTAAATTTATATTAGCATCTGACGCACGTAAAGAAGCTGAACATATATTAAAGTTTGGTGATGGGGAGATTTTAGCCTCTGAAACTTTAAAATGGCCTAAGTCTGTATTAGAAGAGTATAAAGATCAAATTGTAACTAAAAAATTTGTCACAAGTGAAGGGGAAAAAGAAGTACAAAAAACTTTCCTAAGTGATTTTGATCAAGTTTTCCAAAAGTATGTTGCAGAAAGTGTTAGCAAACAAGATCGAGAAGAATTAGGTGAAGCTAGAGTTAAAGAATTTGCAGGTAAAAAACTAGTTGAATTAGCTAAAGCTTTTCAAGTACAAGATCAATCTTTAACTAACCAAGCCGCATTATCTAAAGCAGCTAAGTTTATACTCAAAGAACTACATGATGATAATGATGGGGACAATGCAACTGTTTCTGAAAATCAATGGTTTGTTTGGGATGCAGGTACTAAAAGATGGCTTAATGAAGAGTTTAATATAGTACCCACTGGTGATCAAGAAAGTGCAAACCAAGTAGCTGTTAGATACAGTAAAATGATATCTACTTTAAGGACTGATATAGCAAATGCTGGTGGTAAAGATATTATTGCTACAAAAGCTATTGGTATAAAACCTGAAGAATTTAGAGTTACTGGTACAGATTTACCTACTATCTTCCATCAAATAAGAAAAGAAGATACTCGTGAAAGAACTGTCTTTGAGATTTATAATCTACAAGCAGAATTGACAGAAGGAGTTGAACCGATTAATTGGGAGGAAAAATATCCAGAAATCCAAAAAATTATTAATCAAAATAAACGTTTAGCTATTACTGACAAAGAATGTTTAGCATCTGGTAGTACTAGAGGTATTGGTCGTGTATGTGATAAAGAAGGTTTTATAGATTCAGTTACTTTTATTTTAGCTATCAATCCTGAAAACGAAGTTTTAGTAACTAATAATGAATATCAAAATCTTTTAGATCAAGCTGGTTTACCTCCTATGACTTATAAGGAGTTAATTGAAGATGAAAAAGCTCTTAATATAATTACTAATTTAAAAGCTATTCAAATCTTATCTGAAATTAACGAGAACAGTGATAATAGAGATTTATCTATTAGGAAAGCAGCAACAGCTATGAAATTTGGTCTTGAGAAAGCTGAAAGCTGGAATGAAGGTGAATATGATATTTACTCAGCAGCAGCTTTACGTGCTTATTTAAGTGGCGATTTCCAACAAGATTTGGTTGGTGTAGACTCTACACAAGTTCTAGTTGATGATGATGAAGGTACAGGTGAAGCTCTTATAGGTAGTGTGTTACAACGTGATTTAGCTAACAGTATAGAACAATTAACTCTTGATTTACAAGAAATTGAGAGTATGGAAGTTCCTGAAAAAATGCTCAATCTAGGGAAACTAACCCATGAACAATATGTAAAAGAGATGGAATCTTATGGTGATCTAGGTATTCATGTTATGGGTGTTAAAGAGTTATTTGGTATTGCTAATAACTATATACCCAATCCACAATATAAACTGTATGCTAATCGTAAACAGGCCATACAAGATAGGATTCTTATACTTGAAGCTATTGAAGGAAACCGATCTAATATGGGTGACAGATTCTATAATAAATGGAATGAAAACTTTAATAGAAGCTTTAGACAAGCAGTCACACGTACTTTAGGTCAAGAAAAGTGGGAAGAAATTCTAGAAACTGCTGCGGAAGACCCTAACTGGGGTAATGCTGCAAGTAATGAAAGAATAATGAAACGCTTATTAATCCAAGAACCAGAGTTCCAATTCTTATTCAATCCTGATGACTACACTCTTGGTAGTGATAAAGCAGGTTTTATTAACCGTTACAACTTAACAAGTGTTGAAGGAGGACCATTACCAGGAAATAATCCATTTAGAGAAGGTGCAAGGGAGACTAACGTTTTGGTAAGACAAGATGTAGCAGGACCACTTAGAGAAATGCTTGCAGCTGCTAAAGCGGATGGTTTTGATTTTGGACTTACTGATGGTTATCGGACTTTTGCAGAACAAGAGGATGTCTTTAAAAAGGATCAAGCAAAAATAGGTGATCCTGAAGCAGAAAAGAAAAATCCAAAAGGATTTAGATCTCCTGTTGCAGGCGAGTCTTATCATAATATAGGCACAGGTGTAGATATTAACTATATTAGCCCAGAAGGTTTACAATGGTTAAAGGATAATGCTAATAAATATGGATTCAAACCTTTTGAAGATCGCTATGATTTAGAATTTGAAGAAAAAGAATCATGGCACTGGGAATACAGACCAGACTAACCTAACTAACACACAATGGACGAAGAATTAATTCATCCAGAACACGATTTAGAAGCTACGGAAACGGCTCAAGCTGAAGCTATGAAAGCTTTTGAAGCCAAACAGGAAGAAGAAAAAGCTCGTGCTCAAGCCTCAGGTACGCCTGAAGATGACATGGGCTTCTTGCCTGATAATCCCGCACAACTTGTATCGGAAACTGGTAAAGCCCTATGGGGTGGCGTAACTGACGCTGTTGAAAGTGTAGGTGGATTCAGTAGGCGTTTATATGATACTTCCAGATGGGGTATACATAAAGCTTATGGACTTCCTATGCAAGATGAAGAAAACATTTTCAATAAAAATTACAAAGTACAGAATCCATTAGAGATACCCGATAACTGGGAACCAGAAAATAAATCTGGTTTAGGTAAATTAACTCGTGGTATAGCTGAATTTGTAGCTTTAACATGGGCTACAGGAGGTACTGGAGCAGTATCAGGTATTGGTAAGTTAGCCAAAACGCCAAAATACTGGAAAGCAATGCATCATGCTTCTCGTAATAAAAGTTTTATGCAAGCAGTTGCAAAAGCAAAAGCGAGGACACCTTGGCAGCTACGTTTAGCTCCACTAGCAGGGACTAAAATAGGAGCTAGAACTTTATCTTTTATCCCGAAAGGTACTAAGATTGCAGCCGAAGGTGCTATTGCAGACTTAATTTCTGAGAGTTCAGAACAAGGTAATATGGCAAACTTAGTTGCTGAATATGCTCCTTGGATGCCTTTTGCAGAAGCACTTGCTGTAGATCCAGATAAAGATAACCCTTGGATGGCTAGAATCAAAACTGTTCTAGCTGGGTCTGGTTTCAATCTAGGTGGTTGGTTGATTCTTGGTTTTGCTCGTGGCAGATGGGCTGCTATAAGAGCAAGATCTAGTGGTAAATCCGTTGCAGAATCAAACATTATAGGTACTAATACATTTAAACAAACTGTTTCTGACGGTTTACAAAAGGATGCTGACGCTTCTGCAAGTATGAAGCAGTTTGAAATTGAAAACAATCAAGGTATTTCTTCTGATCCATATGAAGATTATTTAAAAAGGCATTTACCTGAAGATGAGTATGAGGCACTTCAAGTTTTAAGGCAAGGTAATCTTCTTAGTAGTCGTGGTAATCCAGTTTATTTTCATGGAGCACCTTTTAAAGAAGGTAAAATACCTAAAGGTTATAGACCAAAAACAGCAAAAGAAGCTAATATACTTCCAGGATCTCAAGATTTAAACATTGATAAAACTTTTCAATCAAATGATCAGTATATTTGGAGTGATGAAAACTTATACGGTGATGGATTATATGTATCAGATGATATAAGTGTTGCATCTAAAGAACGTTTAAGGAAACCAACAGGCCAAGGTTATGTTTATAAACTTAACGAGGCTGGGGAAAATAGAATAGTTTATCAGGTAGACGAAACTACTGGTCCTATGAAACAGGACGGTACTCGTGGAAATAGAGGTGGTCCAGTCAATCTTCTTGATGGAGATGCTAAAATGAAGTGGAACTCACGTACTCCTATTGCTAATATATTTAGAAAGGTAGTATTTGATGCTTCTGATTTCCCTAAAGATCTCTATGGTAAATATGGAGAAAAAGAAATTTGGGAAAGATATTGGCCTAAAGGTGAGGAAATGAGTTATGTTGATCTTATCGAAAAGATTAAAGAACAACAACTTTTTCCACGAGAAGATGTCGTCGGTATCATAGAACAGATTAATGAAAAACTTGGTGAACTGGGTTATGGTGGTCTTAAATATAAAGGTAAAGTAGATTCCGTTAAAGGTATTAAAGAACATGATGTACGTGTTTATTGGTATCCTGAAGATCAAATAACATTATCTAAAGTTGATGTCGATGGTAGGATTGCTGATAGCGTACAAGAGCTAGAAGACTTAGCAAAAGCTAATGGTGCTGCAAAAGGTGATGTATGGGTTGATGAAGTTAAAAGTAGTACAAATCAACTAGAGAATGGTAACAGTTCTCCTACACCATTCCGTAACCCTAACAAGTTTGATGCTAGTGAAAAAGCTACTATACCTGTAGATGGTGATCTAAAAAATAATACCAAAAATCTTTTAAGAGAAACTATTAAAAACTATACTTCAGGTAATCGAGAGGTAGGTACAAGTCAGTTATTTTTAGAAAGCCAGATCAAACGTATGGCTGCTGGTAATAAGGATTTAGCTGAGTATATAAGAGAGGTTGCCGAAGAACTCACACTAGAAATCTTCGAGAATCCTAGAAACACTATGGACTTTAGACAAGTCCAAGAGTCTATGCTTAACCAAGCTGAAGAGCTTTATAAGATTATTGACGGTGGTGGTGATGATTATGCAGCCAGATTAAAACAGGCTTTTGTTGATAATTCTGATAATAAAATTATTTGGATTCACGATGGAGCAGAGGTAGTAACTGGTAACGCAGCTACTAAAATAGCTCTTGAGTTAATTATTCATAGTATGGTTAAACGGGCACAGTTAATTGCCCAAGGTTCTTTTGAATTACCTAAAGGTGTGTCTTTGATACGTCAGTTTGATCAAGTTGCTGATACACTTAAAGTTGCTATGACTGAGTATAAGAAGATCAGTTATATGACAGGTAATGAATTAGCTCAACAAAACTTTGGTAATCGTTTGTTATCACCATTGGTTAAAAAAGAGCTTGAACAAGGTTTAGCTTTAATAGCTAAAAGAGAATCTGAGTTTCACGAGGAATTAGCACGTTTAGTTAAATCAGGAGATAGACAGCAAAGAGCCGATTTAATGGAACTTTACTTTTTAAGTGACGGTAAAGTTAGAACTATGGAGCATATCCATGAATGGTTTAAGTCTAAAATGATTGGTGGTAGAATGGATGGAGATGCTATAAAAGGACAATATCGTAACGAGCTTAGAGGTGCTTATTATAATTCTATATTAAGTGGACCTAAAACACCAGTAAAAGCTGTTGCAGGTACTAGCTTTATAGCTACTCTTCGTCCATTCCAAGCATGGTTAGGTGGTGCTCTTGGTGGTAGTAAACGTACACAAATCTTAGCAGCTGCCCAAATAGATAGTATTGGTCAAGCTTATGCTGAAGGTTTGCAGATGTTTAAGCGTAACTGGGATCTTGGTATTAATAGAAAACAACAAGATTATTTCACTAAATTTTCTTTTGAAAATGATATTGCAGAATGGAAGAAAATGGGTGAATTTATCAAGAGATATGGTACCGATGCAGAAAAAAACGGTTATTGGTTCATTGATAAATTTGTTGATGCTAACCAAAGCCCTTGGATGAAATATAGCCAAAACATGATGGGTGCTGGTGACTCATTAGCTAGAACTGTTGTGGGTCGTATGCATCAACGTTTAGAAGCTGCTACTGCTATACTTGACAGTAAATTAGTTGATTTAGATGATGTCAGAGCTACAGCAAATGCTATGGAAGAAGAGTTTAGAAAGAATATATTTAAGAAAAATAAAGATGAAGTATGGATAGTTTCAGATAAAGCAGCTAAACTTGCTGGTGATGAAGCAGCTTTAACTAAAGCATTAACAGGTTGGTCTTCAGCCCTTGAAGGTTTGAGAAAACTTCCAGGAGGTAGAATGTTCTTCCCATTTGTTAAAACAGGTTATAATGCATTAGAACTAGCTTTTGGTCATAGCTTCTTTGTACGTTTACAAAGTAGGTGGCAAGATGTAATGAAAGGTGACCCTGCTACTTTATTACAAAAATATGGAATAAAACCAGAACATATTGAATACGAACAAGCTTTGCTTAGAGGTCGTGAAGCTATGGGTAATATGATGATGGGTGTAGCAAGTATAGCAGCTATGACAGGTATGATGTATGGTGATTTACCACACGATGCTGAAACTAGAGATCTTTGGAAAATGAATGGTATTAAACCAAATAGTTTTAAAATAGGTAATGCTTATATCTCATTCCAAGATATAGAACCTTTTAATACTTTGTTGTCTATGACTGCAAACCTATTCAATTACCAACACGTTTTAGGTGAAAAAGGTCTTGAAAAATGGTATAATCAAATAACTTTTATGTGGTCTTCTACTATAATAGATAAATCTATGTTAGCTAGTGTAGCTGATTTAGGGCAAATATTAAATACAAGACCAGGAAATGAAAAACAAATACAAAGAATACTCGCTAAATTCGCAAGACCTCAAATTGCTCCTTGGTCTGGAGCTTCTGCCTTTTTAGCTAATTTAACAGATGCTAATGAAAAAGAAGCGTCTAATTTCTTTGAATATATAGCTCGTAGAGAGTTTGTTTTTAAATCAATGTTAGCTCCTAAGTACGATATACTTAGTAAAGATCGAAGTGGTAAAAAGTATTATCCACCCCCAGAGAATCCTATGATGAGGGTTTTCAATGCCTTAAGTCCTATAGCTATTACTTGGGCTGACGGTGATCCTGTTAAAATGGGTTTACGAGAGATGAGCTTTGATATACCTGAAGTACTGAGTACATATAAAGGGGTTAGACTCAGTAATTTTGAATTAGCTGAAGTACAAAGGTATATGTCTATGGGTAATCTAAGAAATAGATTAGAAAATTTAATGCGACCTAATGGTGTTTGGCGTAAAGATTTAGATACTTATAAACGTTTAAACTTAAATAATAAAGAAGATAAAATCTTTGAACAACGCTTCTATCAAGATGTCCATAAGATTTTTGTAGATGAAAAGAAAATAGCTATGTCAAGAGTATTAGCTGAGAACCCTAAACTTGCTGCTAGTATCCAAGCTCGATTAGATCGAAAAGCCTATGGTCAATCAGGTAAATATGATAAGATTGAAACTCTTATTAACATACCTAAGTAACCCATGTCCCAAATACAATAAACAATG
>CEQA01141542.1_pt1 | contig 11088 bp, 9 predicted proteins | sample 530501 | NCBI WGS metagenome assembly CEQA01 (sample SAMEA2620227, study PRJEB7988) | marine metagenome | isolation source: saline water (ENVO:00002010), including
AGTCCCGAGGACGACCACTGGTGGGCGATTATGTCGGGGGATATGCCGGCCCCTGAGTGGCTGACGCAGGAAGAGCAGTTATCGTTGGTAGCGCCTGATGGTTGGGAGTTTTTTACGCAGCCACCGGGGATGGTGGAGCAGCGTAGCAGCGACGGTGATATTACCGGATACGAGGTCAACGAGAAGGCTGAGAATATCAAGAACCTTGATCCTGAGTATTACAGTCGCATTCTGGCGGGTAAGTCTCAGAACTGGATCAATGTTTATATCCTGAACAGGTATGGGACGACGGAGGAGGGCAAGCCTGTCTATCACGGGTTCCGTGAGGATGTGCATGTTGCGGATAATCTGGAAGTGATGTCGGGCGTGGAGTTGATCTGCGGGATCGACTTTGGGCTGACGCCTGCCTGTATTATTGGTCAGAGGGGGTTCAATGGACAGTGGCGGATTCTTCGTGAGATTGTGGCGCAGGATATGGGAGCGCGTCGCTTTGGCGAGCATATCCTTCATGTCCTCTCGCGTGATTACCCTGGCATGCATTTGCGTGGATGGGGCGATCCTGCTGGAGACATACGCGCTCAGACTGACGAGACGACGCCATTTCAGATGCTCAACGCTGCGGGTCTTACCACCGTCTACCCCGGCCCGACCAATGACCCTGCCGAGCGCATTGATACGGTGGAAAGCTTGTTGGGACGGATGGTTGACGGGGAGCCGGGGTTCCTGATTGATCGATCCTGCCGGATGCTCATCAAGGGTTTTATATCGGGATATCATTATCGGCGCTTACAGGTATCTGGGGAGAGTCGATACGAGGAGAAGCCTAACAAGAACAGGTACAGTCACCCGCACGATGCGTTGCAGTATCTGGCGACGGGTGCGGGTGAGGGTCGTCGGCTGCGCCGGGGCAAGGGCGACAGCAGCGCGCGTATTGGCAAGGCGGATTTTGATGTGTTCGACCGGATGCGCCCGGTGCGTCAGAAGGGTAGAAGTCCGATGGAAAGACTAGGGGCCAGATGAACGGACGGATACGGTTCCGCGATCATTGGTTTATCATGTTCTTCCCGTCCGATGTACCGAAATGGTGGATGTGGTGGGCGCGTTGGGTGCGCTTGGATTACCGCCACCTTGCCATGGTTCGTTATGACGAAGAGAAGGAAGTGTTCGTTGCTTTGGAGATATTCTCTGGCGGCGGTCATATGAAAATTCTGGAGCCTTACCAGTTCGTCATTATGCAGAACCATGCGACGGAAGTGCTTTCCGTCATGAGTCAGGTCGATCCGTACAGTTTTTATTTTCCGCGCATTTTTACCTGTGTTTCGTGCTGCAAGCATTTGCTCGGGTTCTTTTGGCCCACGGTTATAACGCCATGGCAGCTACGTTGTACGTTGCTAGAAAAAGCGGGTGCTACGAAACATGAGCCTGATTATCTCAATGAGGTAAAGAATGGGCATCTTTAGTTCGCCTAAACCTGCTGTTCCCGAGCGTGATCCGGAGCTGGACCGGCAGCTTGCCGAGCAGCAGGCAGAGAATGAGCGTCTGAAAAAGGAGGAGGAGGACCGCAAAAAGCGTGAAAAGGACGCGCGGTTGCGGGGTCTTCGTGGTTCTTCGGCTTTATTTGCAAACAGGTTCGAAGGGTTTGGGGCTGAAGGTGAGCTGGGCGCAGCAGATCAACAGAAAACTGATACGCTTGGCACGGGATAAAACGTATGAATGAAGAGCGCAAGGAGGTTCAAGAGCGTTGGAAGCGTGCTGAAAAACGGGTCGCACAGTTTATTGAAACGTGGGAGGAGTGTTATGAGTTCACTCAGCCCAATCGCCCGTCCTTCTATGAAAACGTCGAGGGCGAGCGGCGCGATCATCGGATATACGATTCCGCACCTGTTACCCTGACAGCGGAGTTTGCCAATCGGATGCAGTCTGGTCTGGCTCCGCAGGGATCTCGTTTTGCCTCTTTTGCGGGTGGCTCTGCTTTAACCGCAGATGAGGAGCGGAGCATCCGCGAGGAGTTGGATAACGTCACGAACACTGTCTTCGAGGCGATCAACGAATCCAACTTTGCGGATACACTGAATGAAATCCTTCTCGACCTCTCTGTTGGCACGGCGGGTCTGCTGGTCAACGAAGGCGGTCCGATCAAGCCGATCGTAAATACCTGTGTGCCGCTGCCATATTTGCGGGTGGACAATGGCCCGGACGAAAAGATCGATACGGTATTCCGGTCTCAGAAGCGGAAGCCACGCGATTTGGAAGTTCTTTGGGGTGAGAACATTTACATGCCGGAGGACATGCGTGGCGAGGAGAGCGCGCAGAAGGAGTTCATGGTTCGCGATGTTGTCTATCGCGACTGGTCGAACATCGGCACGGAAACATGGAAGTATAAAGTTTTCGCTGAATGCGACGATGAGAACTTCATCCATGAGGAGGAGTTCAAGGGCCGCGGATCGAATCCTTGGATTGTACCGAGGTGGTCGCAAAGCAGTGGGGAGTGTTACGGGCGGGGTCCGGTATTCAATGCGCTTGGAGACATCAAGGCATTGAATCTCACGATGCAGTTGATTTTCGAGAATGCGGAAATGTCGATCACGGGCATGTGGGAAGCTGTCGATGACGGTGTTCTCAACATGGACACGATCAATTTTGTACCGGGTGCGGTTCTGCCTGTTGGTCACAGTGGCGGTCTGCGGCCGCTATCGCCGGGTGGCAACTTTGATGTAAACATGCTGATCCTCAATGAAATGCGCGCGAACATTCGCAAGGCGTTGTTTGCCGATACTCTGGGTCCGCCTGAGGGTACGCCCATGTCGGCAACGGAAGTGGCTCAACGCATGGCTGAATTAAGCCGTGTTGTCGGCGCACCCCTGTCTCGCATCTGGAATGAGTTGTTTACCCCTTATCTTGAGCGGGTGGTGTTTATCCTGAACAAGCGTGGCTTGATTGATCTGCCCAAGGTCAACGATCAGATTATTTCGATCATACCGGAATCACCGCTTGCCCGTGCATCTCGCAACGAAGACATCACGCAATTCACGAATTTCATGAGTGTGATTGGTCAGATGTTTGGTCAGGCCGCTTTGATGGGCTGGATCAAGGAGGACAAGGTTATTCCTCAACTGGCCGAGTGGTACTCGATGCCGGGTAGCTTCCTTCGCAATCAGGCTGAGCGTGAGGAGTTTGCACAGCAAGGTATGCAAGCGGCGCAAGGCGCGCAGGAAATGGGGATCGATCCGACCGCTGCAATGAAGAGTCTGATGCCTTGAGAATGGACGAACTGAATCTCTCTGAGGAGCGAGAGAAGGAGATAGATGAAGCCTTCAAGATCGCCTTTCGGGGTAAATCAGGGAAGGCTGTTCTTGAGTATCTGCGAACCCTGACGCTGAACAGTGCCTTGATGCCGGGTTGCACCCCGGATCAGGTCATGCACCGGGAAGGTGCGCGTTGGCTGATGGGAATAATTCTTGAACGAACCAATAGAGGACGCAATCCACATGAGTACAAACATAGCGCAAGGCGCGATGACGATGGACGAGGCCGCCGCGTCAGCGAATATTTCGACCGAAGCGACGACTGAAGCGTCGAGCGAAGCAGCCCCCGCGCCTGCAACCGAACCCCCTGCCGAGCAAACGGATCGCCCTGAGTGGCTTCCCGAAAAATTCTGGTCGAGTGGCAATGGCCCTCAATATGAGGAGCTTGCCAAGTCCTATTCGGAGCTTGAGCAGTGGCGCATGAAATCTCGCGACGAGGCAATGACGCATTTCAAGGATGAGATCATTGCCGAGACGAAAGGCCAGATCGCGGAAGGCGTCCCTGAGGCTGCGGATAAATACGAGATTAAATTTCAAGAAGGTATTTTGCCGGATGGATTGGAGTACAAACCGGCAGAAGACGAACCCCTGCTGGTCTGGTGGCGAGAGCATTGTTTTGAAAATCAATTGCCTCAGGAGAAATTTGAGGCCGGCATCACCGCATTTCTGAAGTCGGACATGGAAACCGTTCCGGACTTTGATGCAGAAATGGAAAAACTTGGTGAAAATTCCAGCGAACGCTACGGCAATGTCATTCGATGGTTGAATGCTAATGGATCGGAAAAGACGCGCAAGTTTTTTGGTCAGACAAAATTCTCGGCCGATCTTGTGGAGGCACTTGAAGACATACAGTCAAAGTCCTCATCCAAGGTTCCGGCTATGACCGAAGGAGCTACCGCACCGGCTGGACCCTCTGAGGAAGAGCTGAAGAAAATGCAGATGGAGCCGGGATATATCAACGGGAGTGATCCTGTTCTGATTAAAAAGGTCACAGAAGGCTATGCGCGACTCTCTGGTGCGCGTTAATTAGTACGTTGTAGGTAGGGGTGCCTGTCGGAGACAAAGACTCTCTGACGGCCCCCAAGCGAATACGCGGCCCGCAAGGATCAACCGCCACTGTCTCACGGGGATCAACCGCAAAGTTGGTCTTTAACCTGTTAGGAGAATTCAGTGGCAAATCAAGCCAATGACATCGACGACAGTTTTGTAAAGCAGTTCGAAACTGACGTTCATCTCGCCTATCAAAGGATGGGCGCGAAACTTCCCCCGACCCTTCGCACAAAGTCAAACGTGCGCGGAGAGTCGACTACGTTCCAGAAGGCCGGTAAAGGTGCGGCTGGAACCAAATCCAGAAATGGTGACATCCCGATCATCAACCGCGATCACACGCCGATTGAGTGTATTCTGGTTGACCATTATGCGGGTGAATACATCGACAAGCTCGATGAATTGAAGATCAATCACGACGAACGCATGGTCGCAGTGACCAGTGTTGCTGCCGCGATGGGTCGAAAGTCGGATGAGCTTATCATCGATGAAATCGATTCGAATGCCACAAACGCAACCACGAACTCCGGTGCCATCACGTTGGCAAAGCTCGAAGAAATCTTCGAAGCCTTTGGCAACAACGATGTCCCTGATGACGGGCAGCGTTTCATGTGGGTTTCCCCGCAGGGCTGGACCGATCTTCTGGGTCTCGACCAGTTTGCCAATGCTGATTACGTCGCCACGGATGTGAAGTGGCCGGGTACTCAGTCGACGGCGAAATACTGGTTGAGCTTCATCATCATGACGCACTCCGGTTTGAACAAAGCCAGTACTGTTCGGACCTCAATGGCCTATCACAAAACGGCTGTTGGCTTTGCGTCGGGTTCTGATGTTCAGGTTTCCATGGATTGGACGCCTGAGAAGTGGTCAACGCTCGTTAGCGCGGGTCTTAGTCAGCAAGCAAAGATCATCGACAACGATGGTCTTTACAAGCTGAAGCACACGGAAAGCTAGGAGGTGATCGCATGGCTTACGCAGCTTCTGGCCTAACGGCTATGTGTACAGGGAATGGATTTACCCTGTGGCACTATAAAACCACGGATGCAATTGCAACTGTGAACAGCTCCGGGTACTTCGACAATGCTTCGACACAATTGGGAGTCCGTGACGTGATACTCGTCTCGGATACCAATACGCCGACGATGAGTTGGGTGATCGTCCTCTCCAATGCATCTGGTGTTGTTGACGTCTCGGATGGCACTGCCATTGCAGAAACAGACGGCGACTAGGGTTATGGGGAGGAGTTCGCAGCTCCTCCCCTTTCCTTCGGAGGATCTGAATGCCTCTTACTGATGTTGATGTGGCTTCGCGTGCCTGTGTGCTTGCGGGGCTTAATCCTATTTCGGGGTTTAACAACAGCAACGATGAAGAAAAAGCGAGCCAGGAACTTTATCCCGGCATACGAGACCAATGTCTGACATCCTATTCATGGCGGTTTGCGGTCAAGGAATCGCAACTGGATCGGTTGACTTCCACGCCTGTCAGCGGTCGGTGGGAGGCTGTGTACGATCTGCCTTCAGACATGCTCATGTTGCGGGCGGTGACGGTTTCCGGACGGCGTATTCCCTACGATCGTTATGCGGAAAGCAACATTTACACGAATACCAGTTCCGACGATGTTGTTGTCGCGGATTATGTCTTTCAGGTAAGTGAGGCGCATTGGCCGCCGTATTTCGCCCGGTATGTTGAGTACAAGGCGGCAGCGGTTTTGGCTGCTTCCATTACACTCCAAAGCGATCTGGCGGGCTATTATGACCAACAAGCTGAAATCCAGTTTGTTACAGCCAAGCATATGGATGGTCAGTCTCAAACCTCCGGGTATGAGCGAACACGCGCCCCGACCAGTCGGTTTCTTCAAGTCAGGAGGTAACTGACCTGATGAAGAAACTGGAACTCATCAATACGAATTTTTCTTCCGGCCAGATGTCGGCACAAATGCTGACACGCGAGGATGTGGCTTCTTATGCAAACGCAGCGGAAACCTTGGAGAACGTCATTCCTCATCTTCAGGGCGGCGTCTCTCGCAGACCGGGAACTAAATTTTTGGTCGATCTGGGAGCCGAGACAAGGATTATTGGTTTTCATTTTAAGGACGATCAGGAGTATCTGTTCTGTCTGCAAGCCTCTAAAATCGAGGTTCGTAATCCAACAACGGGCGCTTTGATTGCAACAATAAGCTCCTGCCCTTGGACGGTGGATCAGCTTTGGGACATTCGCTTTGCTCAGTCGGGCGATACAACGATCTTTGTGCATCCGGAATGGATTATGCAGAAGATCAAGCGAACGGGTGCAACGACCTTTACCCGCGAAGACTTTGCCTTTGAAGAAGACAGCACTACGACCGACAAGCTTTTTCAGCCTTATTTCAAGTTTGCAGATGATACCGTAACGCTCAATCCATCTGGGACGACAGGTTCGATAACGCTAACGACAAGCGCCGATCACTGGACGTCTGCTTATGTTGGGGTGAACGTCCGCTACAAAGAAAAGCAGCTTAAAATTACAGGTTTCACGGATGCTCAGAATGTCACGGCAACCGTTCTTGAAACCTTGCCGTCGAGCAGTGCGGATATTGATTGGGACGAGGCCGTCTTTTCCTCCATTCAGAAATACGCTCGTTCTGTGATGTTCCACGGCCGCCGCCTTTGGTTTGGCGGCACGAAGGCATTACCCCAACATTTGATGGGATCTAAAACAAACGCGCCGTTTAACTTTGATGCGGGTACGGCAGCGGATGACGAGGCAATTTTTGGGCAGCTTGGTACGGATGAGGTCAACGAAATCAGGCATCTGGTTTCTGGCCGACATCTCTTGATGCTGACGGATGATGGCGAGTTCTTTCAGAGTGAAACCGCCGACGTAAAAATCACGCCCGGCAAATTTAATCCAAGATGGCAAACAGGGTATGGATGCAGTCGAGTGCGTCCGTTGTTGTTGGATGGTGCCGCCATCTTTAATCAGGATTCCGGCAAGACCATGCGTGAAATGGTTTTTGACGACATCCAACAATCCCATAAGGCCGACTCAATAAATGACATGGCAGACGATATCATCACGCAGTTTGATGACTCTGCTTTGTTTGTTGGTGACCCAAACCGAATTGAACAGTTCGGCCTGTTCGTGGATCAGTCAAGCGGCAACATTGCGGTCTACCACACATCCCGCCGCCAGAACGTTTTCGGTTGGCTTAAATGGACAACGGAAGGAGACTTTCGTTCAGTGGCCGAAGTGGATGACCGGGTGTTTTTTGTGGTCAAGCGAGCGATCCCACAACAGGCAACTTGCACAATAACAGTTGCTAACTCAGGTGCCATACAAGCTGGCGACACAATAACCTTTCAGGACAATGCGGGTAATAACTTTACTTTAACCGCAACAACGGATGATCCCCCTACAGGTGAGACTGCCACAGGGTTGAAGTTTTCCATGGGCGGGGGTCGCACCAATAACGATGTTGCCGACAACATCGCGGTTGGTCATGGCGGCACCAAGGGTATCAATGCACTCTCTGCTTTTACGGCACCAAACCCGGCAGCCAATGTCATAACGGTTACGCGCGTTGCGCCGGGTAATAACAATTTAACCGTCACATCTTCGCGTCCATCAGCCATTACGGTCACAAACTTCACGGGTGGATCGACAGACAAATATTACCTTGAGGAATTAAGCAACGCTTACAGCACCGATTGCTCCAGTGACATCACACGTTCGGATACGACCTGGGGATCGGCAACCCATATACCGGGCAAATCCATTCGTGCTGTTAATTCGGCGCTCACAATGGAATACGGAACTTTCACATTGGATGTGTCGGGACAGTTCACGTTCGATCATGACGATGTGTCTGCTTTACAGGCCGGGTTGTGGTTTGCACCAAAGGTCACACCGGGACGGGCTGTTGGTACAGCCGAGCGCGGATCGATTAGTCTCAAGCGCAAGCGTCTGGTTCGCACGATACTTGATCTAAAAGACACTTACGCGATTACGATTGACGGCAAAGACTTGCAGCTTCGTGAGGTGAACGATGATCCGTCATTGGCACCGGATGCGCTAAACGGAACCTTCGATGTGTATCATCTTGGGTGGGATCGCTTCTGCCAGAGAGACATTACGCAATCCTCTGCCTTGCCAATGACAATTCGTGCTTTGTCGAGAGAGGTGGCTTACTGATGGGAACCGAGGCTTTAGTTGTTGCCTCCATAGCGGGCAGTGTTCTTTCAGCAGGCGCGACGGTCATGGCGGCCAAAAATCAAGCTGATTCTGCTAAAGCCGCAGCGGCTCTTGCTCGAAGACAGCAGGAAGAACGCAAAGCAATTATTCAAGCGGATATGCTCGACAAGGAAAACGAGATTCTCCGTCAGAAAGATCGCACGCTATCGTCGATTCATGCTCAAAGACCGTTTAACGCAGACCCCACAGGGATGGGCAGCGGTCACATTCGTGCGGGTATTAATGAAGAAATCCGTTTGGCTGATGCATCTATTCGCTCAATGAAAATACAAGGGCTTCAGTCTATTCGGACCGGACAGTTTGACGTTGCGGGTGCTGAGCTTACGGCAGCGGGTGCGCGATCAAGGGTTGGAACGGCTGTAATAGGTGCGCTTGGCAGTGTTGCTGCAACCTCCGCTAAAGCTGGAGTAACTCTTAATACAGGTTCCCCTCAGGGACCGCTAAGAACAGAAAGCGGTTTCAGATATGAGTTCGATCGACCATAGGCTTTATTGAATGTCTGAACTTTTCAAAGCGCAAAGAACGTTTATCGGCACGGGTGGCTCTGCTGCTGCTGGCGGGATTCGTGATTTCACCAGTAAAGCAATTCAGGCTAATACATCTCCCAATGCTTTTAAGGAAGCCTTTGCAGGCTTCAATGAGCTTATCGCTGAGTTAAAGAAAAACAACGACGCAGAACTTCTGGCGCAAGAGTTCAACAATTTTTCAACAGAGCTTTTTAAGGAGGTAACGACCTTTGAGCCGGGTGGCGATCCGGAAACGCTTCGGCAGCGATATCTTTCAAAGATTGAAGCAGCAGCGGAATCAATGCCGGCGAATGTAGCGGTAGCGTTTCGATCCCGCGCCATGAATGATCTGCGAACCCAATGGGGTGGCTTGCTTGCTAGTGAGTTCGAAGCGTCTGAAAAGCGGATATTTCAAGAGAACAAGATGGCAACCGAGTTGCTGGCCGGTGATGTCGTTCAAGCTCACTTGGAGGTCGTAAAACAGGAATATACTGAGCAAACTCCTAGTCCGTTTGGTGACAACCTTACAGCAGCGCAAGGTGAGTTTGAGGAAAAGATTGCAGATTTCCGGGATCATGTTGCGTCCGTGGCAAACAGCAGTAGCGCCTACAATCACCCCTTATTTGCGGAGCAACAGCTTGCAAATCTGACAAGTGGATTTGCGTTTAATCGAGTGATTGGCCTTTTGGATAACCGGTCTCCAGTTATGCGGGCAGAACTGGTTTCACAATTAAAGGGATTTAATTACGGGAGCTTGCCTGAAGAAGTGCAAGCAATGGCTGGCTTGCCGCTTAAGGTTCAGCAGAACTTTGCCGAAAAAGTTTCGGCAATGGCGCAAAGCATGGACACGATACATGGCAGATACCGGGATTTAGCTAAAGCATCCCTTTCTGCCAATGTATCAAGGCTTGAATGGCAGCGAACTGAAGCTGAAAGAACGCAGGACTATGCGGCTGTCGATCGGGCGAATAGGGATATGCGTCTTGCTATAGGTAAGTTTCAGAGCGCCTATCCTGAGATGGACATCTCGAAACTATTACAAAAATCCTTCTATAATTTAAGTGAAACAAAGGCGAAAGACCGAGTTAATGAAACTCAAATAGCCATTGCTACTAGCAATGTTGAGTCGCGCGTTAATGCCGCTCTCATCTCAGAGACCCCCGGAGCAGTATCTATTGAAAGCATTAGTGCGGACGGTGTGGCAACCGTTCGATTTCAGGATAATCGGATAGAAGAAGTCGAGTTGCCTAAAGATCAAAAGGCAGCTTGGCTTGGTGTCGATCAGATCGAAAAATCGGGTTTATCTCCTAAAGATAAGCTAGCAAAAATGAATGCGCTTGCCGCTTCATTGAAGCAGGAGGCTCAAGCTGGAGAAGCGGAAGACCGACAAAGGACAATTTCTGCTCTAGTGGAAACACAACAAGGTTTTCTCAGCACTTTATTTAATTCTCTTGATCCAGGTGATCCCATGCTTCAGTCACCTGAATATGTGGCGGCGCAAAGGTCATTTAAACTTGGCCTAAACGCTAGAACGGGTAGTGAAGCTACAACACATTTCGACCATGCGGTTCGTTATTTATCAAAAGCAGAGTCCGCTGCCAATTCGCGTCGCAAGCAAGGGCTAAATCATTCTCTCGTAAATAGAGGTTGGGGTAGCACAAAAGAGCAGCTTAGGGATTGGGATAGCGTCGAAGGTATTAACCCGGATGTTGTAAACAATCTTGCTGCTACTTTAGCCAAGGGGCAAACGCTTCTACCTGAACAGCAAAAGACGATGCAGAAGTTGCATCGTCTCATTAGCATGGGGGTGGTAAGCCCCTCGCTGGAACGTTCGATGGAGCTTGCTCTATCAAGTCTTGATTCCCGAATACAAGACGACGAACAAAAAGAAGCAGCCGGAAGCATGCTGCGCGGCTTTCATTCTATGGTTGAACTGCTGGCGCCAAATTCGCTTCAAGATAATCTTATTAGAAAATTACCTGACCATCTTCAGGACAGGC
>CEQA01141541.1_pt1 | contig 11086 bp, 18 predicted proteins | sample 530501 | NCBI WGS metagenome assembly CEQA01 (sample SAMEA2620227, study PRJEB7988) | marine metagenome | isolation source: saline water (ENVO:00002010), including
AACCTAGTGCTAAACAATCCTGGTTGGACTTCTGCCGAGCTAGAAAAACGACACGGATTTGAACGGGGTCAAATCGGCAAACGACTTTCAACGCTCGTTAATAACGGGCGTGTGATACGGGGCGACAAACGCCGGTGTGAAATCACTGGAAAACTTGCTTTTACTCACTACACGAAACCGCATAAACCCAGATAGGAGAGGTCATGCTACAGAAGTTCTTTCAAACCAAAGAAGAGGCGTCAGCTTACGCCGAGGAAATCAACGCTTACGCCATCAGCAAGATAGGCGACAGATGGCGTGTGAGCTGGATTGGGGCTGTTGACCCGAACGTCCCAGCCGACGCACCAAAAGCTAAAGCTAAACCTAAACGCAAATCCAAAAAGAAAGAAGAAGAAGTAAACACCGAAGATGACAACTCTTAACAACATTAGTGATTTAGTCCCTCTGCGTGACCTGCGGCTTCCCACAAACCCGTCACTTCAAACGATAAACACGTGGTGGCGTGATGGCGTCAATGGCGTGTTTCTCAAAACTTACAAGTTGGGTGGCGTTCGCTGCACTACGCACGAGGACTTAATTTCGTTCGTTCAACAGATCGGGGAGGACTCGGCAGAATGAGCGATCCTGTTTCTCAACCTTCGCATTACCAGAATGATGGCGACAGCCTTGAATGTTTTCCAGCTTTCGTGGCAATGCGGGGTCGAGACGCGGGAGTTATCGCAGCGTTGTTTAATGTACACAAATACTGCTACAGATTTGACAAAAAGCATAACGAATTGGGGCGGCAAATCGAAGATTTGCAAAAAGCAAAACAATATCTCAACTTCGCAATTAAGTTGCTTTCCGATGCAGAATCCTGATGAGCTTAAAAACTTTGAAATTAATTATTTCAATCAGGACTACCACATCCGGTTGTATTACGTACTTCACAACGGATCGCATAAACAATACAGGCTGATAGCAGTTTTCCCTGCAAAAAATGCAGAGGACATGGACGCAATTTCAGCAATTAAACAATACCTAATTTACTTTCGCTTTGAGGCATAAATGACTGTTCGAGGATGGAACAACCCGCTAGCCAGACCTGCCGCTAAATGGCGATGTCCACGCTGTGGCGGGCTTTGCAAAACAAAAGGATGTTTGGCCTGCTGGACTCGCTTAAACCCAGAGCGAATACACGCCAGCGATTTGTCGGCAACGCAAAAACGTGAATTGTTGTGGGAGCTAAACGATGTCATGCGGAGAAACGGATGTACATCTTAGACGCTAACGATTTAGAAGTCGAATATCCACCGACAAGCCTTTTATGGGAGAGCTTTTCTAGAGGCAAAGCAGTTCACCAACTCGGCGTAACGAATATGGGAATCGGCGATAGATTTCTAACAAACATGGAGATGAACGACCTGACGACATATCTCAAACGGGTCAATCGTTTCAAAAATACAACGAAAAACTGGATTCGAGAGTTTGAATATTTTTTAACAATTGTGGAGGGCGCACATGGCCGACGACAGAACGCTGGAATTTAATCTGGCAACGATTGAATCGAAATTAACTGAAACACAGGACAGATGGCAAAGGCTTTTCCCGCCGTCGTTACAAACAACCGAACATTCGGAATATATCAAGGGGCTTTTGATAAGTCTATTCAAGGAAACACCCGACCTTCTGAATTGTCGCCCCGACAGCATCTGGCGCGCAATCGCAAGCATTGTGAAACTCGGCCTAAAGCCGGACGGCATGATGGGTGAGTGTTACCTAATCCGTTACGGGCAAGAAGCAAAACTACAAATAGGCTACAAGGGATTAGTAGAGCTTGCCAGGCGAAGTGGTGAAATATCTAAAATTGTCACCTACGTAGTCCGAGAGGGCGATGAATTCGAGTATTCAACGGGCATCGAATCGTTTGAGCGACACAAGCCGAGTTCTTCGGCAAATCGTTCGGAACAGCCTATCACACACGCAGTTGCGGCTATCAAGCTAACGAACGGTGAAATCAATATACACGTTATGGATTCCTTTGCATTGGAGCGTCATAAAACGCAATACAGCAAAGGTTCAAACAGCAAGCACAGCCCGTGGAATACAGCGGAAGAGCAAATGTATAAGAAAACGGTTTTGTCGGGATTGCTACGAAGCGGGTGCGTACCAATCCAAACAGACGTTGAAATCGACATGAAACAAGCTAACCCAGTTGTTGCCAATGCTGAGTTTGAGGAATTAGTAGACAACTACTCTGAATCTCCTGCGTCAGGGGGTGAATTGGCTTCGGCCTAACCCACCGTTCACCCCTCTCTCGCTGCCGGTCGGGATGCCCTCCGAAAATCCCGACCGGCATTTTCAAGGAAGAACAATGTTACACGACGGATTCATTCACGCAAAGACGGTAGACCTACAACGAATACTCGGACTAAACAAGTATGAGGCAGTTGGCATATTAGAGTGCATTTGGCACTTTGCGGCTGTAAATGCTTGTGATGGCGGTATAGGACGCCACAGTAATGGGTTGATAGCTTATTGGATTGGCTATCTCGGAGACGCTGATAAACTGATTGCCGGTCTAGTTGAGGCTGGCTTTTTGGACGTATGCGAAGAAAGCCGCTTACAAGTACACGACTGGTTCGATCACGCACCTAAATACATTAAAGACCGTTACCGTCAACGCAAAGCACGCAAGTCACAAGTTGTCACGCCTGTGTCACAACCTGTCACACCCGTGTCACAACCTGTCACACCTGAGTCACAACCTGTAGACCTTAGTAAAGTAAAGGCAAGTAAAGAAGAGCATAGAGATATTACGATTGAAAATCGTGATCTCTCCCTAATTGTTGAAAAATGGAACGAAGCACCACAGGTTGCCAAGTGCCGCACTCTATCGGCTGGCCGTAAAGAGCTTATCTGGAATTACATCAACACAGACCCCACCTGGTTTGACGATGCGTTAGAGGCAATTGACAAGTTTCCTCTCCGATGCTGGCGAGATGGCTCGTTCAAACCGAACTTCGATTGGTTTCTTCGGGAAGGCACAATCACACAAATACTCGAAGAGCAACACAATTGGGGAGATGGCTATGTTCCACCACCTCAACCACGCAAACAGTTGAGTCCTATCCAGAAGGCCACAAAAGCTCGCTTTGACGCATTATACAGCCAGCTTAAAGAATACCAGCGAAAAGGTGAGGGGCTGTCTGATGCCGCCTCTGCACTGCGTGACCAAATTGCCGAGTTGGAGTCGGGAGGTTGCAATGTGTAACGTAATTAAGAAAAGAACTCGACGGTTGAGAGTCGATAAAAGCGGGCAACGATACGGTCATTTGGAAGTGTTATACCCGACAGAAAATTCGCTCGACGGTTCTTCAATCTATGTTTGTCTTTGTCATAAGTGTGGAGATCAATGCGAAGTACCAGCCTGCCGATTGTTCAACAGAGGTAATACGTCATGCGGTTGTAATCGTTGGAACAGACAGCATATCGGAAAAGATATGGTTGGTAAACGATTCGGCATGTTGCTTGTAGAAAGTCGAGCAGTCACCCAAAAATCTACCTGGCATTGGAACTGTGTATGCGACTGTGGTGAACGAGTCGTTGTTTGTGGTGCGGAATTACGCAAAGGAAAAAAGACACACTGCGGATGTTCGTCAACACGTGGCATTCGACATTCTAGCAAACGCCTAAAGCCAGGTGGCCGGTGTGGGATGCTTACGCTTGTTAAAGCGGTGCGAGTACCAGCGGTAACTAAAACTAAAGATGGGACACGCCCAGCATGGGTATGCTCGTGTGACTGTGGAAAACAAACGACAGTACCGTCAACCTTTTTGAGAGAAGGAAATCGACGAATCACTCGTAGTTGCGGATGTTTAAGTGATATAAAGGCGGCAGAACGAAAAGGCAAAAACCACCCGTGTTATAACCCTGATTTGACAGACGACCAGCGTAAGCATAGAGCCTTCGACAGAGCTAACTACAGGTGGACTCAGGCTGTTCTCAAACGTGATAAGTCCTGTCAGCGATGTGGAACTACAGATCGCCTGCACGTTCATCACATCTACCCCTACGCTTGGTATCCCGATCTCCGAACCGAGCTGACTAACGGAATCGTGTTGTGTAACGACTGTCATCGCGCATACCACAACCGGCACGGAAACAAAAAGTGTAACGCTAACCAGATTTCCAATTTCATCGGGCGTCGAATACGAGTAAAGAGAGATAACAGATGATGCAATTTTTAGGAATAGACCCCGGTATCAATGGCGGCATTGCTTTGATCGAGCCGCACCGAGTACATGCGTGGCGTATGCCAGCGACCGATAAAGACGTAAAAAAACTGCTCGAAGACTGTAAGTACGATACGGACGGCGACATTTTTTGTTTGATCGAAGAAGTCCATTCTATGCCAGGAAACTCTGCTCGAAGTATGTTCACGTTCGGACAGAACTACGGCATGTTACGAGCGATGTTGATTTCCACCTACATACCCTTTGAGACAGTTACGCCAACGGTCTGGCAAAAAGAATTCGGGCTTACGAATCGCAAGATAACCAAGACCAAAAAGAAAAATAAACACAAAGCTAAAGCTCAGGAATTGTTTCCAACCATTGATCCAATGACTCACGCATTAGCGGATGCTCTGTTAATCGCTGAATACGCAAAGAGGAAATATAAATGATTCGAGTTGTAGGAATGGTCGGCGGCGTCGCGCAAAAAACGGTTGAACGAGTTTGGGAGTCACTTCCAGACGAATCCTTTGTTTGTGCCGACATCGCAGAACGACTTGGAGTTTCTAAAACAACGGTTGCTCGCGCTATGCAAACGCTCGTTGTATTAAAAAAAGTTGAGCGAGTTTATAGACAACGAGTTTATAACCTCGAAACTAACGAGGTCTATGACATAGATCGTTCTAATCGAACTCGCAATGAGTCACTTGTTAAGCATTTACCGTCTATGTTCAGAAAGGCTGACAATGAGAGCTAGATTTGTTAATCCAAATAACAGGGAAAGGTGCATGATTCGCACTAACACCATTAAAACATTTCAACAACTAAAACCACAGTTAAAAGCAATCGGGATGAGGGAAGTCGGCGTGATTGGATTTTGGAAGCATGTACTCTTTGGACGTATTCCAAAAAAATCGTCCTGAGTTTGGCTTGATAGCCATTTTATTGACCATTTACTTACCAGCTTATCCGGCAATACCAATTTTTGTCGTATTCGCTTTAACTGCAAATTACATACGGGGCAAATGATGAAACCATATTGCAAAACTACTAAACATGAAGTGTTTCTACCTAGCGCAAAGTCAGAGCCAAATGTTCACATAGAGGTCACTAACAGCGGCGTGTTTGAGTCAATTGTTTTCATAATTGACAGCAATCACTTTCGTGAAGAAGTCTGGTTGCATATTCATGAGGACGAGTTTTCAGAGTTTGCAGATCAGCTACGAACTTTACTGAACGATAGCGAATGAAAAAACTGCAAATCGGTAGCTGTTTTTCAGGCATCGGAGGCTTGGAATTAGGGCTGGAGGCCACTGGTTTTTTTGAAACGAAATGGCAAGTGGAAATTGAGGACTTCCCAACAGAGGTTCTTGAGAAACATTGGCCGGACGTTAAACGCTGGAGAGACGTAAGAACATTTCCACCTGAAGGCGATTGGTCGTGCGACATTTTGGTTGGCGGCTTTCCCTGTCAGGACATATCAATAGCTGGTAAAGGCGGTGGGCTAACCGGCGAACGCTCAGGATTATTTTATGAGTTGCTTCGCATCATTGACCTTATCCGGCCAGACTGGATATTACTGGAGAACGTCCCAGCAATCCTTCATCGAGGAGCAGATGAAGTATTCCGATCACTGGCCGAAATCGGTTTGCGTGACGACAATCCGCACTTTAGACGGATGGAAAGTCACTGCTTCCCAGCTTCCTCCGTTGGCGCGCCACATAAACGAGAACGGTTTTTCTTACTGGCCCACGCCAACCTGTCGGGATTACAAGGACACGGGGAAATGGACAAGCCTCGCGCGATTTGTAGACAAGAAACGCTTAGCGTGTTCTTTAGCCGCAATCGAAAAGGTTTCTGGGCAAATGAACCCAGCGTTCCCCGAATTTCTAATGGGTTTCCCAAACGGATGGACAGAATCACCGCAATCGGAAACGCCGTCGTCCCCCAGGTTGCCGAATACCTCGGATCAGAAATAGTGAGCTATATCAATGATTGTTCTAAAGAAACATGAAGTCGTGATATTCACGCCCCCAAACACTAAAAGCCGGCCCTTGCACGATGCTCTGTGTGACGCAAAGGGTGCGTATTGGGTATTAGGGACAAATAGCCAGGAAATCGGCACACCGCATACTACCGTCGTTCCTAACGAGTTTAAGAGCTATAAACGTGCTTTATTGGTCCGCAATCCCTACACTCGGATGCTGTCGCTGTATCAGAAGTATTTACGCAATCATGAGCCTTCGACGGTCAGGCCCTACGAATTTATCGAGTATAACGACCATTTGTCACGAATGGGCTGGGAGCATGAATTTACGATCAACCATTGGTGCGGTGGTATACATTTTGATTACTTACTTCACTGCGAAACAATCAGAAAAGACCTGCGGCAGTTCATGCCACGAATTCCTAAAATTGATGAGACAGAGTTCGATCCGCTTGATTGGGACAAACAGTTTAGGCCGTTAGGCTATGATCGGCTAGTCGAATTATATGAGCGAATATTGCCTGATTTGATTTACGGTTACGACCGGATAGCAATTACTCCCACAAGAGCTAGGTTGTTATGCCATTAAAACTGCGGCTAAAAGCTGGCGATAAACTTGTGCTTGGTTCTGCGTTTCTTGAAGTGGAACGTGTGGCGGGAACAACCGTTTCGGTTTCCGTCGAAGCTCCGCAGGAAATTGCTATTTTCAAACAACGAAAAACGTGTTTACAGGAATTCCCGGATTCCGCAAAATTAAAAGAGTCGTCGAACGACAAACCTCGAATCCGTTGAACGGGCATCTTTTGATGCCCGTTTTTTTTTGGCCTCAATTAAGGAAAAACACATGGCATCCGGCGTTACCGATGCAGGCAAAAAAATCCTGCTAGACAATTCTTTCAAAGGCGCGACCGTTGCCGCTGATTACCATTTAATTCTAATTAGCGACACATCTGGCGTAGATCGTGATTTGCTGACACTGGCAGACGTCTCCGAAATCGCCGCTGGATCAGGATATACTGCTGGTGGAAAGACGATTGCTTATAGTGACATTACCGTAACCGATGTTGGCGGTACTCCTGGAGCTAAGGCAGTTATTTCGGATCAGCAATGGGACGCTACTGGAACTTTTCCATCGTCCGGTTCTGGCGCACGTTACGCTGTTTTAGCCGATGGCACTGCTTCTACTGCTAATATCATTGCATGGTTTGATTTAACCGAACCTCGCACGCTGACGAACGGCCAGTTCTTGAAACTATCTGGTTGTGAAATTGATCTCAACGCACCTAGCTAGGATAGCTTTATGGAATTGTTACTACAGATTAATTCTGTAAGTGACTCCGAAACGGATTTCCAAGATGGCGATGTGGTTGACGCTATTAGCGTTAGTCGCATACGCCTCTCTTGGGCTGCGTTTTTGTGTCATCCCAAAAAGTTCGCTATGAACGATGTTACTGGCCTACGTGAGTTAGGAACTGCGTGCGAGCAGTATCTTTCGGTAATTAGTCGCTACAAATTCACTCGATTAAATGACAATACGGTTAGTCGGCTTAATTTTGAAACCGGCGAAACCAAAGAGTTTTCAGATCAAGCTGATGAAAACGGTGAACGCATTGATGTTCAACCGTATCTAAACAAAATTACTCAGCATAAGCATCACAAAGTATTCGGGACATCAGGCTCGGAAGTTTGGTATTCCCAGATAAAAACTGATATTAGTCATTCAGTCGTCTGGGATACCGTTGAATCGGCGTTGCAGATAAATCGGGACGATTACTCTTCGTGGATGTTTACGCCGTTAGAAAAGATTATGTTTCTACCCGTAAAGGTAAGCAGTAATTCTGAAGTTTCCGATCCGACAGCAAACGAACGCCGAGAACATTATGCAGTTGCAGTAGAGTCCGAAGACGACGAACCTGCCGAATCAATCGTTATGCGTCGAAAGTACAACATACCGTACTGGGATTTAGCGAACGACTTCGGTATTAGCGTCGATGATGTTCGCTCAACGAAACCTGTTGATGCAAGGGGTGCGACGCCACACATGGATTCGGTTATCAACGCAAAGGATTTGTCCGCATGGCAACTGTAACTTGCTCTATCGGCCAGAGTGCGTCACTCGGAACAATAACACCATCAAGCTGTACTGCGGTTAGTGGAACGAGCGACGAATGGGACGTAACCTTTTCAACCTCCCCAATGCCAGCGGTAGCAGTCGGTGATACGTGGAACGCTTCGGATTACAGCGGCAGCGATTATACGTTTTTGTTTATACCAGTTAGTAGCGGCTACAGGTTGAAATATGTCGGGGGTGGTTGGAGTGTCACAAGCCCTTGTTCGGTTACCGATTTTATGGGCAACCAGGCATCGGGAACACTCAATCGAGCATTTTCAACATTAAGCTCGTGGGAATCGTCATTAGATTCTGGCGATTTTAGCAATCTATATTCCTCGGGCGACGATGCGGTCGGCGAGTGTTACGACGATGCGACTTCGTTTAATTGGAATGTATCTTTCACAGGAGCTACATCTTTAGGAAACATTAAACTAACGGTTGCCGATGGAGAACGTCACGGCGGTGATGAGTCCTCCGGTGTAACGATTGCCTATACAGGAACATCCCGTAAAACGATTCAGATTAATCGTGATGATGTAACCGTGGAATGGCTTGTGCTTGATTTCACAAGTGCGAACAATGCGAACTATGACGGTATTTTTGTTGAAAACTCAAAAGATACCGACATCATAATTCGTAACAACATTTTGCACGGGTTCGACTCGCAAAATGATCGTGTGTTAGGGATCAGGATGACAACTGGCGATTCGTCATCGACCCAATCAGTGCTTAACAATGTTATCTATGATTTCTATCAAAATAACGACCACGCTATGGCTGTTGCAGTGTTCGACGCTAACACGAGGTACGAAGTATACAACAATACTGTGTACAAAATGATCTCTGGATCGAACAACGATTACGGAATCGGTTTCAACAACCGTGGCAATCATGTGTTGATGAAAAACAACATTGCTATTGAGTGTCGCAACAACAATTCAAGCGCAACCTATTCTAAGTGTTTCAGAAACTACTCTGGTACAACCGACGACGACACTAAACGAAACTACAATTACTCGTCGGACTCAACAGCACTAGGGACGGACTCGTATACGTCACAAACTGTCGCTAATACATTTCAGAGTGTGACTGGAGCGATTGATTTAAGCCTGGTAAGCGATTCTAACGCAGTTGATAACGGTGTCGATCTTGGCACGACAAACGGCGTCAACATTGATGTTACAGGTCGTGATCGTGACGCCGACACAAACTGGTCTATAGGTGCTTATCAATTTGCTCCGGCGGGGGACACGGTTACACCGGCGGCGGCTCAAGCAATAGCCACGGGTACATCGCCGACTGTCACTAGCGGTTTAGAACTGACACCAGCTACCGCAGTCTCCGTAGCTACGTCGCAAGCACCGACGATCACAAGCGGAGAGACGATAACACCAGCAGTTGCGGTCAGTATCGCCACGGGGCAATCTCCAACGATTTCGTCAGGACTTACAGTTACGCCTGCAAGTGCAGTTAGTGTAGCTACAGGTACAGCCCCTACGCTTACAAGCGGAATTGATCTTTCACCGGCTGTCGCCATTTCTGTTGCAACTGGTACTTCCCCTACGATTTCAAGTGGAGGTACGGTTTCTCCAGCCTCTGCCGTCGCAATCGCTACTGGAACAGACCCAACAGTAACTGAAGGCGAAGGTGGCGATACGGTAACTCCCGCTGCGGCAATAGCGGTCGCAACTGGTGCTTCACCCACGATAACCAGTGGTGGTACTGTTACACCGGCTGTAAGTGTAGCAGTTGCTACAGGCACGTCTCCGGATTTAAGTAGCGGTAGCACAATCACGCCGTCCGTAGCGGCCTCTATCGCAACCGTAACGTCACCGACGATTACAAGCGGCCTAACATTATCGAACATCGTAGCAGCGGCTGTAGCGACGGCTCAAGACCCCACAGTGTCAACCGGCGGTGATGCTACAGTTACACCTAATCCTGCTGTCATCGTTGCATCTGCAACAATCCTACCCATTAGCGCGTATGGAATACTGTACATTACTGATCCGCAAATACGGATACCGTCAATTGGTTCTGCTTTACTAAAAAAACCGTCTGCAACATCCACAATCGTTTCATCTAAGGAAGAATAATGGCAACTCAACTAAAAAACGCTGCGGGCGAATACGTCACCGTCGAAGCCGGAGAAAGCTGTAATTTAACTGGAACTATTAAGGGGACTGAAGGTAACACAATTACTAGCGTGACCACGCTAACTCTCACATTGTTTGACGAGGCGACTGGTGCAATTATCAACTCCAGGGATAAGCAAAACGTCAACGGTGCGAACGGCGGCACTTTTACTTCTGGTAACTATGTTCTTGAACTTGATTCTGCCGATACTGTTGCAGTCGGCGAGCTAGAGGACACAAAAACACAAAACAGAGTCGCACGCATTGAATTCACATATTCGGACGGCGATTCTACTCGTACTGGAATAGAAGAGTTCTTCTTTCCTGTCTACAAACCAAAGACTACATCCGGCATTGGTTCGGGTGCTAATCAAATCACTCTCACTGTAACTGATTCAAACGGGAATCCTGTTCCCGAAGCAACAGTATATGTAACGACTGATTTAGCGGGGCAAGCGACGGTAGCTGGACCAGTCATCACTACAACAAGCGGAGTTACTCCAACGCTGTATTTAGACGCAGGGACTTTCTATTCGTGGTCTGAGGCGACTAACTACAGCTTTACCAATCCGCAGAAGTTTACAGTTAGCTGATTACTGCCAACTACGAAAAACATCGTGAAACAATGCGAGCGCGC
>CEQA01030622.1_pt1 | contig 11043 bp, 1 predicted proteins | sample 530501 | NCBI WGS metagenome assembly CEQA01 (sample SAMEA2620227, study PRJEB7988) | marine metagenome | isolation source: saline water (ENVO:00002010), including
GTCCAAAATTAAACACGCCTTCTTGAGTTGAAGAACTATGTATGTCACCAACATTAGGCACATAAGTAACACCACTATTTAAACTAGAATACATCGTACTCATAGTTGAACCATTTTTATAAACGGTTATTGTGGTTGTGCCACTGTCCAAATCCAACGCAACCCCTAAAATATCATTTGTGGCCGAAGCCGAACCATAACTGCTTTCACTGCCATTATTTCTTTTATTCCCGTTTAATCTATAAACATAATCATTAGTACTGTCTCCGATTGCCCCAGTACCCGTTCCATTGCTTTCACCTACACCTATATAACCGTTAGCTGATTTGTTGGTGATGTAGTATTCCCAATACCATTTTCCTGATGAAACCCCAAAAGTAGCATTGGTTCTGCCAGCGGAGTCACTCGTGTCCGTTGATATTTCCAAATTGCCTTCCTTAAAAGAGGATGACATTGTGTCATCCAAGTTGTTCATCACGGCAAAATTGTTTGTTGGTGTATCAAGAGATTGATCGCTCGCTGCAAGATTTGTAGCAGTAAAGTCATTGCTATTAGCACTTGCATCATTTCCCAAGCTGGAACTATCTGCAAAATCTAGGTAGAACCCGTTAGTACCGTGACTACCCGTGTATTCAATCGGCTTCCAATGACCGTATGTTTCATCTGTTTCACCGAATGAATCAGGGGTAAGGGCTGTACCATCGATCCAATGAAATTCAGCTATATATCCATCAAAATTTTCTGAACCGCCTGATGCACCTATGTCAAAATTGCCAGCCGTATAAGGATTGGCTGTGGAAGAAACAGTCTGATCTAAAACACCATTCACATAAAGTTTGACATCAGATGAAGTTGAACGAACTAACAGATGATACCAATTTCCTGTGTCTCGGAATACACGGGTAGTATCAAAATTAGAGGGCCGTCTTTCTGTCTCAAGTGTATCATCAGTATTGAAATTTAAACAATCTGCGCCATTAATTGTATAAACCCTAGAGTTCGCTCCATCTAAGTCACCACGTTTTACCCAAACAGAAGCGGTGTAAGGACTGGTTGGTTGAAAACTTGCTCTACGCAAATAAGGACTATCCCCGTCATTGAACCGACAAGAATAATCTATCGTATACGCATCCTCCCCACCTGATGCCCCCATAATGGTATTTTCGTTTAATACACCCATTTATGATAAGTCCAGAGAAGCTACAGCATGAATAGAGCCAGTGGTACGAACCACATAGTCGATGCGATCTATTTTGCTGGCAGTTGTTGTTAAAGTTGGAGCCGTACCCCCTACGAAATCCCAGTAAGATCCATAAGCTAAAGTTCTGCTACCCGTTCCATCTTGCGTAATAAAGATTGAACCAGATTGCCCAGCAGTTAAGTTGGAAGGATTGGCTAGAGTACGGTTGCCACCAAGAGTTACACTAAAATTATTTGAGTCAGCAAAGTCTGGTGTAATGGTTGCACCATCCGTTAAAGCTGTGATTTCTCCACGTTGCCCGGCGGTAAAGGTTTGGGCAGCGTCCGTTTTTGCGGTATCCGCGTCATACGCCTGGATCGCTGTCCCCAGGGCTATTTTGGTGTCCGCAATAGCGGCACTCGCATTGATGTCAGCGTTGATGATTCCCCCTGCCCTGGAATAGTTCACGCAAGTCACCACATTCGCCGCCGTAGAAACAAACTCACCCACATCACCGGCTGCGGTCGTTATGTTCGCACCGCCAGGAAGATCAAGAGTACCGGCCCCATGCGTCATGGTTAATGCGCCAGCAAACTCCAAAAAGAAATGCCGATCAGCCGCAACCGTCATAGCACTAAAACCAGTAGTCCCGGTGCAGATAAAATAATCCCCATCGGTATCTATTACAGTAGGGGAAGCAGAGGCTATATCACCGCCTTTTTGCATTTGGATATAATTTCCATTACAGTCCAAAAAACCTCCGAGTTGAGGAGAGGTGTCATTAACGACGGCAGCTAAACCGCCGCCTGTTTCACCCTTGTCGCCCGTCCTGGAAAAACTGACAAATACAGCATCCCCGTCCGAGATCGTTCCCGCCGAAACAACCGCTGCCACCGTGATCTTGGAATAGGTCGATGCGCTGACCACCGATCCCGTGACGTTGTAAATTTTATAGTTTTCAGGGCCGGTCTGTTTCTTGACAGAAATTCGTCCTTTGATGGTACTTCCTGAATCATCCCAGGAATCCACGAAGGAGTTAATGTTCGCGGCATTACTGTCTAAATCGTCCATGTAGAAAACGGTAGAACTGCCATTCACCCAGCATTTTCCTGCCCCCTGATCGGTATCGGTCGTATTCGCTTCCCAGGCCATTTCCAGCCCCTCGCCCGAACCCGTGGCCCCTGTACTGCCTGTGCTGCCCGTATCCCCCTTATCCCCATTTCGAATAAATTGGCAGCGAACCGTCGAGTCATTCGTAAAAAGCGAACCCCCCGAATCGACATGGGTCACGGCGCATTGGACCCAATCAGAATTGTCCGTCATCGCCCCGACGGTGAAAACAGCCCAGTTCGCAGGGGTGCCTTCCTGCACCAAAATCAAATGCCCGTTGATCGTAGAAGTAGAATCGTCCCAGGTCATCAAATAATCCGAAACATCAACCCCGTCTTTACTGGTATCTCCAAAAGCGATTAAGCTTACGCTGGCGACCGTTGCGTTGTTGAGTCGAAAATTAGTTCCCGCCGGATCTCCCATAGTGGTAGACGTATCCATCAGGAATGGAATTGCTACCGCACTCGCCGCTGATTGGGCTGCCGTAGCCGACGTACTGGCAGCTGTAGCCGAGGCACTTGCATTCGCCGCCTGGTCAACGTAGTTATCCGTAGATACGCCGACATTTCCATTTGCATCAAAAACAACTGCCTTGCTCGCTCTAAGGGTTTCTGTCGGGAGTTCAACCGTAGTCCCGGTTGAATCCGATATTGGTATCTTAATGGATCTGGAAGTTACTTCTTGGGCGCGTCTAGAAAGAATAGTATTGCGATCTACCATATCTTCAATGACATTTGGGAAGAAACCCCCACCATTGACTATATCTGACGACTGTGTATATTCGGGTTCATTAGCAATAACCAATTTTTCCCCATTAGCCGGGGGTGTTCCCATGGTAACCGTGCCACCAGGATTATTGTCCTGGTTTGCATTGAGACTAACCGTATAATGAGTGGTCAGACTTTTAACCGATTCAACACCAGAAGAATTGGTAAGAGTGACGGTTAAGTCATTCTGGCTAAATGTTTTAAATGTTATAGCAAATCCCGTAGTTGAGCCATTTCCTGCAAAAACCGAAGATTTGATTGCTTCTGTTGATATGGTCACCTTAAATCTCCATGCTTGAGGTTGTATCTCCCTTCAATGATATACATTATCTTGAAAAGTGTCAATTTACTACTTATTCCTTAGAATACCCAAAAAGTGGGGCTGTTGGAATGTCTGTCTTCCCTGCCTGTAAATCCATAAAACCCGTTAGCGTTTTATCAATTTGCCCCGCGGGATAGTGAAATAGAACTCCCCCGGTCCGATTTAATGCTCTTATTGTTTTTTTAACATCTATATCTTCTTTCTGTAATTGCTGTGATAATCTCGCGGCATCTGAAAAAAACCGCGTCCCCGCCGGGCCTTGGTAGCCAAAGAAACCTTGCCCAAGCGAGTTCAATTCACGGATTCCATATAACCCCCCAACAAGATAGCTCCAATGTTCTTTTGCTAACTTCCCACCTACGCATGCCATATCTGCCCCAAAATCACATTCCCCTTTCAATAAGGCTTCTCTCGCAAACCAGGTCAATACTATCGGAACCGTATAAAGCATTAGCAAATCTGCCCCTAGTCGCCCTACAGCAAAAGGGTCCCGAACTACTTGAGTAGCTAATGAAACAGGGCCGGTTACCTTGGCTTTTTTTAATGAATCTACGGTTAAATTATAGGTAACCTGGAAATAAGACATGAAATTAGTAAACAACTTCTTAATAGGACCACCCCGCTGTGCTTGTGCTAAATCCTTTATATGCCCAGAACCCTGGGAATCAATGACAGCTTGATCTGCCAATGCAATCGCGGTTTCATAGTCTTGGCCGCTAGCTAATGCCTTTTCTTTTGCGCCAAACCATACCGGGGCATCTGCCATCAACTGCATTTTAGCCATTACATAAAAATATGTTTCTGACATACTTTCTATAGGGAGCCCTATTTTTTTAAATAATTGCCTCTGCCCCTGGGACCAGAAGCCTTGCTTGAGCACCTTGTTTCTAATTTCACTAACTTCCCTGTTTAAGGTTTTAGCCCGGAGTCTCATAAATGAACTATCTGCATACATTTCCTTGATAGCACTTTCCATCCCTACAGCCCCTCTGCCATAACGAAGTAGCCCTTTCATTACCCATAATGGGCCCACTTTCGCAATCCCCTGGGTAATGCCAAATGGTTGAAGTATCGCAGTCCCAAGGTTCCACCCCATAGCAGAAATAGAAACCCCTGATCTAAGATAATTTAATGCCTTTTCATGCCATTGGACGCCCTGGGTTTCCCCTACGGCTATATCTCTTAATGTATTTTTTATTACCCCTAGCCTTTCCCCACCCATATATTTTTGGATTACAGCAGGCAGTGAAAAGTTAGGGCCTAAATCTGATTTGTGGTTTATCAGTTTATTTGTATTTACGAGAAATTCATGCCATGCGAGATCATGGATAACCTGCTCAACATGCTCAAAAATAACGCCAAAATCCAAGCGAATCGGCTTTTTCCCAGCAGCATCCATCCTGGCTTTGGTATGCCCTCTTTTGGTAGTTGCTCTGCCAATCGCCCCTTTTCTTGACAAATCATAAAGTTCCGCTTCTTGTTGAGCAGCTGCTTCTTGGCTCAAGTCCTTGTCGAAAGTTATAGGGAAATAACCTCCACGCAGCTGACCGAATGGGGTCATTACTGGCAAGGCTTCAACCTTTTCTGGGACTACACCAGTAATTCGCTTTTCCTTCGCTTCAATTTCGTCCCAATAGCTATCTATAAAATCCCATACCCCTTGCACAAATTTCCAATCACGCGCATCTAGCCCTTCCAAAACAATATCTACATGTTCATCTTCCCATCCAAACCCATCACGGACCCGGTTCCTATTATCCGCATTCCCCCAATTTAGAGCTACCATGATTCGTTCCATTTTGCTTATATCTACCCCCATACCACCTTCTAAATCTGGTATGTTTGGGATATGCTTTCTTGCATAAAGCCTTTGGTTCGGGAGCATATTGTCAAGGGTTTCCGATGTAAGATAAGCAAATTCCGTAGCCTTGTATGCATTAAACAATTCCCCAAGTTTCACGGTCGCATCTTCTTTTTTGTTGGCTTCCCAATCGGCGCGATCATTCATCGGCCTGGTAATATATTTGAAGAAAGGGCCATTTTGCTCAAAACCATCTATTTCATGCCCGGTATTTGCCATCTTGCGATGTTCTGAAAAATACCCTAACTTTACTTTCCCCGGCTGATCTTGTGGTAAATTTCTAGATAGCTTTTTGATTTCCTTCTTGCTTTTCTTTTTCTGGTTATGCTTTTTGACTGAATCCCCAATTTCAATAGCCGCCGTTTCTACGCTTGCTTTTTCTTCTGCTAAAATTAGCCTGGTCTCATTTGATCCTAGATGGTCTATGTTCTTGATAGCATCATTTAAACCACGGAGTTCTTCCATTGCAATAGTTCTATAATGCACTCGCTTTGTTTCATCTTGAAGGTTCGCCGGTATTACCGGGGTGTTCCCCTTCGCTTCTTCTGCCGCTATCCATTTGGAAAGAATTTGCTGTTGTTCTATTTCCTTGTTAGTAGCACTTTTTCTAAGATCATACCGATTTAGCATTCGATCTATTTGGGCAGACGCATCAAACCCAATGCGTTTTCTCGCGGATTTACCATCCAACCTATCAAAATACCTTAGAACACGATCTACTTCGCTAAGTGCCTGGGTTGCTTCCCTAGCAAAATAAAAATTTAAAATAGCCGCTCTTTTGTGATCAGCTGCTAAATTAAGATCCCCTTTGCCTATAGCCCTTTCCGCATTGCGGTTAGCCCGTCGTTCCGCTGCCATATAGTCATTTGGGCGAATGTCCATAATTCTCGTGCCGGCAATCTTGTCTTTTGCGTATTTTCTAGCAGATGCTGCTAAAACATTTCTAGCACCTACTTTTTTAGCCAAGACCTTCATTTCGGTATGCAGAACTCTAGCTCTCTGTTCCCCATGCAGGGCTTCTGTGATTGCGCGTGTCTTGGCTTCTTGGGAATTCATATCCCCAAATACTTCCAACATTTTCGCATCTGTTTCTTCTTCTACTACAACTCTCATATCCGGGGCGGCTACCAACTCCTGTATCATTTGGTCCCCCGAACTATACCCCAGGCCTCGCGCTATATGATCTGGGTTCCCGCCATGATCTTGGTCTGTCACCATTGCATACCTGCCTTTAAGCGGCAGTTGCCTCCATAATGCATCCTCCCCATTCCCATATTCTTCAATCAACGCCTGAAGTGATAATTTCCCCCCAGATTCGTTGTCAATATGAACAAGCCCTTCTTCTTCTGCCAAGAAGTTTTCATATGCTTCCGCAACATCCCATTCATCATTTTTGATAGAAACGCGCTTATTGCCATCCAATTCATCTAGGAACCTATCTTCTAGATCCGTTGGATCATATTTATCATTTTCATCTAACGGGAGATAACCATATCCCTCTTGAGACAACAAGACCCCCATATCGTCAATGCTTTTGGGTCTCTTTTCTTTAGGCTTGCTAGGATCATCTTTCTTCCATACCGGGCGAGCAGCCCCAAGCCCGGAACTTAACTTTGTCTGTGGGTCAATGCCCCAGGTGGCCACTACTTCATCTTTATTTAGCCCCCCTAGTTTGGCAATCGCCGTAAACAATGAATCTCGGGTAGGATCTACAACATTAGGATCACTCTTTACCTTTGGGCGTTTTTGTACCGGGGTACGCAAAAACTGCTTTGCCTTGTAAACTCTACGGTTAGCAACTTCCAACGTCGCTTCTTTTTTTAGTTCCGCCCTTCTTTCCCTTTGCGTTCTTTGGATATTTCTCAATACCCGCCCACGCGCGCCCTCCATATATTTCATATCACGGAGCGCCCTGGCCTGCAGCATTTCGTCAGCTTCTTCTTCTTCGTCTACAATTTTAGCCTTATAGTCCACCCATTCTTCTTGGGTCATCCCGGCAGATTCCCTAGATTCCCATAATGGCTTAAAGCCTTCCGATTCTCTTGTTAATCTAATTTCTTCATCACTGGCAAGCATGCGATCAAATACGCCACGAACATCATCGCTTAGATCAACTTGGAGGCTTGTTAAGTTTTTATATAAAGCAACAAGCCAGCTTTTAAAGCGGCGGAACATATTTGTCAGATCCGCTGATGGAGCTCTGCCTTCAAAAAGATATGCTTCAAATGCCCTTGCAACGCGTTCATGCCCTTCCCGGCGGGCTTCCAGACTCATAGAATTCCATTTATTAATATCTTCTACGCCAACAAACTTTAACAGCGTATTCATGTCATCCTTGATTTCCTGTGGGGAATCAGCCTGGTTTGCTAAATGCCGGGTTACTTCAAAAAAGAAATGCCCCGATTCATGGAGAAATGTTGATAAATCAGCACTTTTAAATAGATTAATCGCGCTTTCTGTTTTAGTAATATCTTCCGCGAATTGAAAAGAACCCCTTGCTTCCCTTTGTTTTTTCTGGAAAACGGCTAAACTGGGGCGGGTTTTATTAAATGCTCTTTTCAATGGAGCAACATCAAACCCTGGTTGTCTCCCTGCATCATATGAGTCCGGGGCAGGATCTTCATATTCCATGGTTATCTTTTCCCCGGTAATACTCTTAACCATCTTGGCCGCTACATCGGGAACTAGGCGGTCATAGAAATCAACCATGCCCTTATCGCTAATCTCTACATTGCCAGTATCAATAGAATGGACCCCATCTTTAAGAGGTTCTTCAAGTAAAGTTCGGGCTACGTCTTTACCTACCATGGCAGGTAGATTCTTTTGTTCTACCTTGCCCACATCTACCCAGGAAAGATTGCCCGGTCTCACAATCGAAAGTTGTTTAGTGGTTGGGTTGTATTTCATTCTTGAAGCATTATCTATAAGTTCAGACCTATACCGCTCTGACTGCTGTGATCCTGAAGTCCACTCTACTCGGTCAAAGTCATTCTCTACTGCGTAGGTAATAATCTTTTTCATAGCCAGCCCAACGTATGCGCTTTGGCTGTCAGTAAACGGAACCTGTACTGGTGTTGTTTTTCTACGGACAGCGCTTTCTAGATCCGATTGTATTTCATCTATAAATAGGATTTTCTTGCCATCTACTTCCCTAGTCTGTTTTCTTATCCATGTAATAATATTTACATGCCCAGGGAAAACATGGGACTCAAATGCTGTTGTAGGGCGTGGTCCATTCTTGTAAATCTGCTGGATTCTTAGTCTATTTTTATCAAAATACCTTTCTTCTTCTTTCGTAAAAACATCCTTTGCATCTTTATGTCCCGGTAGAAATTTAAGATTTTTGTCTTGGACGTATGACTGCCATGTAGGAAAACGCAAAAGATCATTGTATCCAGGCTGGTAATCTCGCGTTCCATAAATATGAATTGCATGGTTCCATAACTTTTGTACTACATTAGTTTCCAATTCTAATTTTGGGGCAGCCCTTGGCGGAAACTTTAGCAAAATACTACTTTCATCCATTCCACCTTTAAACGTATAGGGTTCAAGATCAGCCCCGATTTCATCTATAGAATAATCTACATCAAATGGCCCTGGCTGTGCTAATTCAACAGCCCTGGCATGCATACGCTGGTAAGTTTCCCCATCCTCATTAAATACTTTATCTTCAATTTCTTCCCGATGCTTGTCTTCTATGCGCTTTCTAGTAACTTCTACTGGTTCCCCTGTAATGCTATTCCCATCCGCATCCTTCTTTGCTAAACGGAATATTTCATCCTGAACCAAAATATCAAGCCCCGCTTCTACTTCGCCCTCTAGCAATCTGCGTAATTCTTCTTGAATACGCCAATCCCTATCTGCGTCCTCGCGCGCACTATCTTGACGCCCCATATCAGAAAAACTATCAATTTCTACGGTTTCGATGCTTATGCCATTATTGAAAAGGAAATTGCTAATTTCGGATTTGGTGATCTTGTATCCCTTGCCAGCTTTAACCTGGGCTAATTGATCTTGAAGTCTAGAAATATCAGCATCCAATACCAATGCAGAACTTTGGCGCGGGAAGGTATCGAGAATTAGATAGGCATCTCGTTTCTTAACCCGCCTTTCAATCGCTTCTTCTAAATCTAGGATTTGCGCCTCTTGCGTTTTCGTATCCAGCCATTCAAATATGCCAGTCCATTCTAATTCCTGTTGTTTAACCCCAAGTTTCTTGATGACTTGCTTCCAGCCCTTGGATGTTTTAGGTTGGGTTTTGCTATCTGGGAGGGCATCAAAGGATTCTGCCAATTTAGAATAATACCAGTCTGGCTTGGCATTCGCCTGGTCCACCCTATCTTGGAATAAAGTAAATCCTTCTTTTTGGACCCTTTCTCTTAGTTCCTGGGTAATGGGGATGATGTGGTAACCTTCATCAGCAAAACCACCTTCTTCAGCCATTGGGTAGCCATCAATATGCATATGAGTTGCTACTTGCTTAGTTAGCTTCTTCATAATTGAAGGCATTTTTTTATCGTACTGGTTTTGATATAAGGTTCGGTATCTATCACTCCATCTATCAACCAATGTCTCAGAGTTAGGCCAGGCTATCGCCCCATACCCACCATCTACCGCATCAACGATTGCCCTTTTCAAACCAAGCGAAAGCCAAGAATCTCCCTTGAATGGAACATCAGGAACGCCCTTTTCTTCTGCGTCTATTTGTCTTTGTAGCGTTTCTTTTTCAGCAATGTAATTTTGTAGCTGTTCAATTTCTTTTTCGCTAAAATGATCTTTAATTATCTTTTCAGTAATATCCCATTTTCCTTTATAAAGCTCGCTCCCGCCTACAAACTGCCCTAAAGTTGTTATATCGTTGTATCTATCCAACCAATTAGCAGAGAAATCTTCTTTTATTTGGAATTTAGCTATTTCCGAAAAATCTTCAAAAGGAAGAATTACACCATCAACTACAATTTCCCCTTTAAATCGTTTTTCATCATATATTTGCTCTGTTTCAAACGCGCGTTGCAAGCGAGTAGTAATTTCCGTGCTTACCGATGCTTCCTGTACTTTGATTTCTCCTATTTCTTCCCTAGTCTTCCCGGTTCTATATCCTTTCTGCCGGCCATCTTGATGCCAGTCGGATTGAAATTCCTCGATAAAGTAGGTTTTATCTAAATAAAAATATGTAACATCTTGAGGTTCCAACTTGGGAAGTTTTTCCTGCGGGAATCTAAGTTGTTGCAGAATTCCTATTTTCCCAGACTTCGCAAGAACTTTTCCTTGGGGAGCATTGCGAAGATGATACCCAAATTCCGCCCTGGCTATCTTTCTTCCACGCTCTGCCCATCTATTAAATTCTTCCGTATTTTCCTCTGATTGGGGTAACAATTCACTGTACTGGCGTCTCAAATCCCCAAAAGTTTCTTCTTTAATACCAAGCCCTGGATCTGCCTTAATTGCTACAGCATCATCAGGGGGAGGTTTTAAGATTTTGCCTTTGCCCATAGAAGAACTTGGGGGTATTGTATAGATAGATTTCATCTGCGGAGAAATATCATCCGTGCCTTCCCCGGATAACATCTCTCTATCATCAACTCTTAGGAACGCAACAATATTCCTATCTGGAAAGTGGGCTTCTTCATAAAAATCTCCTTCTATATCTGGTAGGGTCAGCTTGACTTCACGGTAATTTTCCTTATACCCATCCATGGTATAATCTTCCCACTTTTTGATCGTTTCATCTTCCGTCGGGGATATTAGATCATTTTCTACGGCATAGTCCATTGCTTGAATTTTTGCTTCAGAAAGGGAATAG
>CEQA01009415.1_pt1 | contig 11039 bp, 26 predicted proteins | sample 530501 | NCBI WGS metagenome assembly CEQA01 (sample SAMEA2620227, study PRJEB7988) | marine metagenome | isolation source: saline water (ENVO:00002010), including
GTTGATACATAGAAGCCATCGAGGTGGCTTTTATTGTATTAATTAACAACCTGGGAGGGTAAATAAGATGATAGATGTAGCTGAGAATTATCCGACACTTTATGAAAATAAATGGACTACACCCGACGATTACGCAGGATTCAATCCTGTAGGTGACTATGTATTATATTCGCATACGCGCGATAGTGGCCTACTATCTGAGGTTAATTTCAGAGAATTAGAGCGCGAGTTTATGGCGATGGCGGAGCCATTTAGAGAAGACCACGCGCAAGATGATCTTGTTTATACTTTTCGCGCTAGTCATTGGGCTTGTGGCTGGGTTGATTACTTGATGATAAGTAAAAAAGCACCAGAGAATATTATTAATGAGGCCAATGAATCACTTGACGCGCTGGCAGATTATCCCGTTGTTAATGATGATGCGTATTTTGAGGCCGAGCACAATGCCATTGTAGAATACTGGGATAACTTAGATGACGATGAAAAGAAAGAATATTCAACCGATAGCGATTCTATAGGTGATATACCTGAGTCAGCCTATCAAGCAATCCAAATAATTGTTAATGAATAACCTATGGAGGGTCACACAATGGTTAAACAATACGCATGCTTTAATGAATTACCAGTTACTACTATTTTTTCACGCAATGGTTATCAGTACATTAAACAATCAACCAGAACGGCCAAGATAGTCAAGCCAGTAGAATATAGCAATACCTGGTTTTATTTCGGCAATCGTGATCTTTGTATAGTCAATAATTATAGTAGATTATCAACTATTAATTAATAACCTATAGGAGGGTTTAACAATGTTTTTTCAAACTGAAAGATTTTTTAACTTAACGAGCAATAAACCATGTATTCACGAAGTTAAATGCTTTATCAAGATGCTAGTCGATGACGGGCTTATGTATCATTTAGAAGATGATGCGAAAGACTGCTTGTCAGAAACTGCAGCAAGTGACGAATTAATAAACAATATCGACAATTACGTTAATACCGTGGTTTTTCATGACGATTTAGAATGGGGATCGTTTGACTGTCCAATAGGCTATGCTTTGTTTTATATGGGCGTTCGTTCAAAACGTGATGAAGCTTATAAGAGAGGGCTTGCCAAATGAGCAGTAAATTAATTGCACATTATGAATTATGGAATGAACTTGAAGAATTACATTGCTCGCTTACCACGTTAACTGATGATGAAATAATTGAATGTAAACAAGCGTTAATCGGTCGCGTAGAGACAGCACTTAAACTCTTTGAAGAATAACATTAATATTTCAATTAGCGCCTTAATTGGCGCTTTTTTTTGGCTCAAAATCACTGGCAATTATGCAATACTAGCCATAGAATGAAAGAGAGGTATATTTTTATGACTACATTAAGCTTAAACTGGCATAACCTAAGCCACCGCATGAGAGCGCAGATAAGTATTGACAGTGAGCCTAATTACGTGCGATCAATGCTCGATCAATTGGCTCTAACTATTAGCGAATCACAAATAGAAGTATTAGAAAACGCATTAACGGCCTCTAATGACGAAATAGTTAAGCAAGTATTATTTGATCACTTGATTGATTGTATATTTGATAGCGTTAGTTAAGCCGGGCGCTCAATGCTGCGTCTGATTTCGCCTCTATCCTTATGGTAAACGATCATTGTCATCTCTTGCGGTGACAAATAACCTTGTTCGTTATGCCAAGCATCATTTGGTGCAAGGTTTGAAAATCCCTCAACTCTAATCCCGGCACTGTCATGCGTCATTTTGCTATGGAAGTGACCATGCAATGCGTATCTGTGAGCGACTCGACCCCATAATTCTGGGTACATACCAGCAAAAACTTCAGGCAGTTTATTGGGTTTCGGTGCATGACCATGCGTAACCAAAAGACCAACTTTACCAAACTCGTAAACCCAACATGGCGCTGGACTCATCTCAATAGTCACTCGCTTCTCATTTTTCCAGTATGCTTCCATCTGAAACTTCAAGGCCATTGACATAATGTCATCGTGATTACCACGAACATTACGGCAAACAACTTTCTTATGCTTCTCTAAGGCCCGCTGCACCATGTAATTCATAACAGTTATACCAATAGCGAACACTCTTTCCAGCCTTGTATCGCCATCTAAGCTGTGACCTGATGACCTAGTGGTCTGCTCTTGGTTATCAAAATGAAAAAAATCGCCTAAATTTAGTATTAACGCTGTCTCAGAGTCTGGTGCATTCTGAACTAAGCGGTCAAATGCGTACTTTAAGTCTCTGCTGGCAATCTCACAGTCAAAATCATTGCCAGTTTCATCGCCCCAGGCATACATACCCATATGTGCATCGCCGATCAAATAACAAGCAAGCTCATCTTTGGCTAAACGGTTTTTGGGTTTGGCTACTTTAGGTGCAAGGCCCTTATTATTTGCAGCCATTTGCTCAATAGCTTTAGCCATAGCGTCTAATTTATCTTGCTGAGTAAGGGCAGATTTAACCCACTGAACTTTAACATTCCCCTCATCATCGTATAGCGTAGAAACGCCTTTAGCGACAAAACCCTCTGGAACTGAGTGGTGCATATCGTGCTGCGGCGACCAACCTCTTTTTGCCGCATTGATTTTAATTTGTTGTAGTGATTTTTGAAGAGATCTTTTTGTAATACCTAAACTTTCTGCCGCTTGCATAGTTGTTCTATGCTCAATCTTAGCTCTAACGTGCTGTTTTTGTCTCTCAGTAGCACAAAACTCCAACAAACTTTCATCAATCATCTAATTCTCCAGTTGCTTAGTCGCTTGTGATTGTAAAACGCTCAGGTAACCTTTTGCCAGTATTAGGCTTTCCTCGTCAGTATTATCAAATTCATACAGCATTGTTACACCACCAATTTGAGAGTGATCAAGACCCAACAAAACAAACTGTTTAGGATCAAAACCTCGCTCTTGACACTCTTTAACAGCTTCAAGCAAAATAGCCTGAAAAGGCGTAACTTTAGTTAAATCAATTATGTCTCCAATGTGAACGATATTGCTCATATTTACCTCAATGTATGTTTGTTGCCGTATCTTGGCCGGGCAATTTAGCCTTTAAAAGCATGACATCGCCAATTAAGCTCATCATTACTTCTTCCCTGTTGTCAATTCTGTCCGCACAGACCAATAACAGCGATAAAGTGTCGGATAATTCACTTAAAGCGGTCTGTATCTCATCGTAAGTCATGATTTATCCCATTTACTAGGCCAAGGCGGACAAGGGAACCCCTTACTCACCAGCCAGCGGTGCAGCACACTGTAAATTTCATCATGTTCATTGATTTTTAAGTCCTCAGTGAAAGCCTTTTGCACGACCGCCTGTTGTATCGGCTTCCAGAGATTTTCTTTTACAGTAAGCTTTGCCCAAGGAATATCGACACCCTCACGCATTGCGGCAAAAACCACCCTTTGATCGAATCCTGCGGCATTTAATTCTTCAGCTAATAATCCGCACCATACATGGAAAGCGTTCCTCTGAGCGTCAGTTTTCGGCCTTTTTGAGCCATCTGCGGGTACTACCGTAACGATCCAGCCATCTTTAGACTCAGGCCACACAGAATTAACCAGTTTAGCGACTATCTGGTCTTTATTATCAATTTTAAACTCCACGGCCAAGACCTCTCAAGTAATCTAAAAAGCCTGGCGTACACTTATTACACGCTAACTCGTCATTATTGGGCGGTAAGCTGGTCGTCTGGTCAAGTAACCGAATAACGTCTTTTCGCTTGACGTTAAGCTGATCAGCGATGTCGTAAGGATCAAGATCAGTATTGATGTACATAGATAACACTTGCTTTTTCTTATAAACATTCATAAACCCTCCTCCCGAATAACTCTTTTGACATAGTCAGAATCAACACCGCATATCTCTGCATGCCACAACTCACCTTCGAGGTACACTCCAGCGCTATTAATTAAAATTCTTTCTTCCTGGCTTGGTTGGCGAGACATCACTTGATTCCAGTTATACTTGTCAATCAATGCTAACTCGATGACTGACAACATAAGTTTCTTTTCTGGAAAGGCCCAATACTCGGCTTCTTGATCGTAGCCAAACATCGGAGACAATCTTTTAATGACGCTATGTATTTTTATAAAGTTTTCACGCCACTTTGGGTTCTTTGTCTTTCCTGCTCGGCTACCTGTTGTCACAAAACTATATCACCGTTCCAAATCTGTCTGACAAGCTTACCACTAAGGGAGTTGGCTCCCTGCTCTTTGGTGTGCCACTTATAAGTTCTGCTTTTACGATCAAGCGATGCAGATACTCTCCCATGATATTGCAAAAGGTTTAACGCCTCTCTAACATCACCTGATCTAGCTTTAAGAATTTTAGAATATTCCTTGCAGATTAAACCGGGCTGCTCGCTAATAGCCTTGTGTACTCGCTCTTTACATATCATCAGTATTCCCCTCTAGCGGCATCGGTCTGCCTTCGATTGAAGTAAACTGCATAGAGTCTTTGTGGAAGTATAGACCAAAATTCAACTCTGTGCCGTCTTGTCTGTTTTTTACTAACTTTAACCATACGTCAGGCTGATTAATAAACTTCTCATCAAACGGTATTTTGTTTTCCTTGTACGCTAAGTGCTGTTCTCTTTGCTTGTTCCTAAAAACAACAAACACTTTATCGGCTAAGTCTGCTATTTCACCTGCACCTCGTATACTAAACTTACCGACCTGCTCATTCTCATCGGAACCTTTACGCATATGGCACACTAAATGAATGTGCAGCTTGTGCATCTTGGCTGCGGCTCTTAACTGATTTACAAACTCTGCTTGTTGACTGTAATCTTCTCGGCCTACGCCGCACATTGTCAGAGAATCAATCACTAAGTGGTCAATGTCTAGCTCGCTACCAGCGTAATGCACTAAACCAAGTATGCGCTCCTGTGGGACTTTATCGAGACAATCATATATGAAAGAGTCTTTGTTTCTCTCCACCCAACTGTGTGCAAACTCTTTCGATGGCTTGCAACCCGCCGCCTGGGTACACATCCATAACAAAGTTTCCTCTGGCTTCATCTCCATTGACGCTACCAGCACTCTCCGACCTCTAGCCATCAGGTGAGTACAGACCATACTTAACATCAGCGTCTTGCCATGACCATTGATGCCTGACCAAATGCTCATTTGACCCTCACCCAACCTAACTGCGCTGTGCGTCTTAGACCAAGGCAGCTTATCTCCCACTAGGCCGTAACCATGACTCATGTGATGCTCTAGCCTATCACCGTAAGAGTCAAACCCTCCTATCTCCTGCGACTCCTGCTTACCTATAAAGCTCAGTAACTCTTTATCCGTTAAATCAATCTTATTCATATTTCTCTCCATTTTTTCCGGCAAAACCTCGCCTACCTTTTGCCGATTTTAGTCTCCGCAAAAACACGAAATTGAATCATCGTCACCAAAATCAAAGCCTTGCTGATCAGTTGCAATGATTCTTATCTGCTCATAACCCAACTCAAGCCTGTTAAAATAGTCATTCTGCTTGTTTTCTTGCTCTATCCACCAATCAGCTAAATCTGGCCTTTGTTGCATAATTGATAACCTTTTAGACCTGCCTTTTAAAAAACATAGGTCACAATTACCCCAGTCAGTAACTCCGTTGTTATTTGGTAGGTCCAAATCAAACGATTGCTCTTTCCAGAATTTACCTACATCCTCTTTAGATATACCGTCTTCATAGAGTGGTATTATCTTCTCAGAGCCGTCAGAAACAGAACCCAACATTTTCCTTGCCCTTCTAACTTCATCTGCCCGAATGCCAATCATTGCCTGGTAAGGAGAATTAAATCCTTTCGTCTGCAAAAACCTGTTAATTGTCCGTATCTTCATTTGACCGCTGCACATTCTGTTAAGAGGGTTTGGCAGCTGTCCTACGTCCTCAATTAGCTTTGCAAAAGGCTCACCATTCCTGCTAGCTGTAGCGTAATCAACCTCTTTCCAAAAATACTGATAATTATTTGAGTTTTCCCTTTTAACCCTACCGTCATACTCTAGCCAATGTATCTTCACCCCCCAGTTAATCGAACAATTATTGACAAAATCCAATGTTTGCGGCATTTCCTTGCCAGTGTTAGCAAAGCATACTTTGACATATTCAGGTAGCTTGCCGTTATGTGCCTCTATGGCTCGGTAAAGCATATAAGCCGAGGTTCTCCCACCACTAAAGCTGATAAGTGTTTGGTCATTGCAATAATAAGGATTCATATCCATACCTCCGTAGGTGCTTGTTTTGTATCACCTTTCTTAATTGTCAGCACATCCCACTTCTCCCGCAGCTTCTTCGGGCTGAGGATGTTTGACTTCCAAAAATTATCGCTATTGGCAAACCTGAATAAATCCATAATCTCGCTATGGGAATGACCATCGCTTTCACGCATTAGCCGTATCTCATTAGCCCATGAATCCATGTTGGGTTTGCGATGCTTAGGGTTCAACGCTAGGAGTAAATTGAATATAGATTCAACTGTCTCCATATCACCTTTTTCCCAGCGTAGGTTCTTTTTAGGTTTATTTATAGGTTTGTGTCCCAAATTTGGTACTGGTTCTGGGGAAATATGGGACTGCACATGCCCCAATATTGGGCTACCCCCTATAGACAAGAAATACTGATTGCTAGAACCCTCAACTTTGACTCTACTAAGTATTTTTCGATCATTAAGTGACCTCAAAGATTTCAAAACAGTCTTTCTATCCAGCGATGTCTTTTTTGCTATGTAGCTCACACTGGGATTGCACTGACCTGTATCTGCATTGTGGCAATCTGACAAGCACAACAGGACAAGCTTCTCCGATGAAGGTATATCTACCTCCCAAGCCCAGAATGTCGCCCTAGCGCTCAATGAGAGCCTCTGAGAGCCAAGAATGACTCCAGCTCTGACTCTTTGTCAGCTTTGCTCTGCTTTTCCCCTTTTTCCCTACGGCTTTGTGAGATTTCCAAGTGCAGCTCATGAAAGTTTGAATCTTTCTTAAACCTGCTTGACCTTGGACTGTAGCTATCGTCAGGAAACAAGTCGCCGATGTGAACACCTACAGCGTCAATAACCTCAGTCGCACCACAACCTGACCAGCATTTAATCAACACGTTGCCAGATGCACCCTCATCGACATAAAGACTTGGGCTGTTATCCTTGTGTGCCGGGCATTGCGCTATCCATGACCGCTTGTGGTTTCTGCGAGGCTTTACTTCCTTAACGTAATTTAATTTACTGATCAGGTCTTCTGCTGACATTCTTCACCTCGCATTTTTTTTATTAGATTAAATTCTCGTAATCTTTGCTCAGGTATGCCTTCTTTCCAAGAATACACAGACTGAACTTTGATTCCAAAGTGTTCCGCTACTTTTCTAGGACTTCCAAAGAAGTCTACTATTTCAAGATATTGTTCCATTTTTTTTCCTCTCTCTTGTTGACTAGGCTTCAAATGTAGTCTAGGCTTCTTCTTGAGTCAAGCAAATTCTGGAGGGAATTATGAGAAGACGAAGAATTATAGAGAAGTGTGAAGAGTGTAACTCACAGTTAGAGTTTATGCACTGCGATGATTGTAATGGATCAGGAGAGGGTTATCACGATGGAACTATTTGCACTACTTGCAATGGAGCTGGAGAAACTCACGAAACCTACTGCCCAGTGTGTCACGATGAGTGATTTATTTTTATTTAGTGGGAACTTTATAGCAATTTTAACTGTAGTAGTAATTTTAATTTATCTTTGGAGAGAGTAATGAAAAACGAATATTTCTTTTATATAATATCATTCCTGTTGGCTATATTCTTTGTCGCCTATGTTGACGCTCACGAACTAGAAGGTGAGTATTGTCAGAGTCTTGAAGCGTATCAAAAAGAAGTTGATCGTCAGGCTGCATTAGAGGCCGAAATCAGAGACTTATATGTTTTCTTAATCCAGCAAAAGAAAGATATTGCTGAAGAAGCTTACCGAGCCAACCACTAAACAATCCTTGGAGGGAGTATGAGTAAGATTAAAAAGTTAGTACCTATTGAAGAACCAAACACGTTTCCAGCAGATCATGCTGAAGCATCTATCGAACATGAAGTTTTGTCCACATTGCGATGTGCCGCTGAGAATATGGGCTATAATCGTATGGAGTTTTTAGGTTGGTTGGAAGATTTAGCTGACCAAGTGTTTGATGATATGCAAGAAGATTCTATTGATTACGATAACTTACCATTTTAGGAGAGGGATATGGACGATATATTGGATTGGTTAAGCCAGCGACCAGAAGGCTGTAAAGTGTTGTCGGTTAAGAGCTATGAAGCTCTTGGCGAAGTTGTTATAACTGTTAAGCAGGAAGAGGGAGAGGACGATGAATAAGTCGGAAAACCTAAACGAGCTGGCAACAGCTCTATGTAAAGCCCAGAATGAGATGGGAGGCGCTGTCAAAGACGCTAAGAATCCATTCTTTAAATCATCTTACGCTGATCTCACTAGCGTAATCAAAGCTATCAAAGAGCCATTTAACAACAACGGTTTGTCTTATTCTCAATTCCCTGTTACCTCTGAAGGTGGTAAAGGTATTGGCGTTAAGACAATCCTTATGCATACATCTGGACAGTTTATTGAGTCAGAGTTTTATTTGCCTTTAACCAAGTTTGACGCACAGAGTGGCGGCAGCTGTCTGACCTACGCTCGTAGGTATTCTTTGCAAGCAATGGCTGGATGCCCAACAGCAGATGATGACGCAGAGGCCGCGATGATGCGGGGAAAGTCACTTGAGCTTGTAGAACCAAGTGAGTGGGATCTGTGCCTACAGGCCGTTAAGCGCAACCAGGAGTCTGTAGACGCTGTTAAAGAGTTACTAGCAGACCCGACCGAAGAGAATGTACAATTCGCTAAAGAAGCATTTGGTGAGATTGAAGAAGACGATCAACGAGCGATGTGGAAAGCGCCTACTAAGGTGTCTTCTGCACCGTTTACAACTGAAGAACGTAGACTACTGAAGGGAGCATAAAATGAGCGATTATGATAACACCAATTCTGGTGCATTGTTTAAGAACGATGGTAAACAGGGCAAACAGCCTGACTACCGGGGGCCACTGAATGTTGGTGGTAAAGACTTTGAGGTATCTGCCTGGATTAAGAAGTCCCAAGCAGGTAAGAGCTTTATGAGTCTATCCATCCAAGAGAAAGATGCTTGGAAGAAAGATGCACCTAAAGCTGCTGAACCAGCGGCGAGTGACGACTTCGAAGACGATATACCATTTTAATGATTCATTATCATGGGATTAAATTAAGTGGCGGGTTGGAAACACACTTATCACTGCAAGGCAAACACGCTTTTATTTCTTATTCTGCAACTGCTGATTGCTACACAGAGATGGCAGCCGAGTTATGTCAAAGTTTTGCAATAGACAACGGTGCTTATTCAATGTGGAAAACAGGTAAAAAGTACAGTGTAGAGGGTTTTGTTGAATATATGTTGAGATGGTATAGACACCCAGCCCTAGACTTTTATCTTTTACCTGATGTTATTGATGGAGGTGAAGAGGCCAATCAGAAGATAAGGGCTGAGTTTTATTCTTACGCTCAATATCATAGAGGTTTGATGGACTTAGCTGTTCCAGTTTGGCATTTAGACGAAAGCCTGGAGGAGTTGCAATATATGACAGTTGCCTATAAAAGGATTGCCTTGGGTAGCGCTGGCGACTACGCAGTTGTTGGAAATAAAAAGTGGTGGCATCGAATAGCTGAAGTTATGGAAGTTGTTTGCGATGAGCAGGGAAGACCAAAATGCAAGCTTCATGGTTTAAGAATGCTTGATAACACGATTACATCACATTTACCTCTTTCAAGTGCAGACAGCACAAATGTTGCTAGAAACATCGGAATTGATAAAGCGTGGGACAAAGCACCATACGCGCCAGCCAGTAATCGTACTAGAGCATTAATAATGATGGAGAGAATAGAGCGTCACGCATCTGCTGCAAAGTGGAATGGCACAAGTTTTGCAAAACCAAATTACGAACTATTCGGTTAGCATGAAAATAAATAAAAATTATAAAATAAAAGAGATGTTTTATAGCCTCCAAGGTGAGGGTATGCATTGTGGTCGGCCAGCAATATTTTGTCGGTTTAGCAAATGCAATCTATGGAATGGTCGCGAGAAAGACAGAAAGAATGCTATCTGCAATTTCTGCGATACCGATATAAATGGTACGGATGGCATCAATGGTGGTATTTATAATAAGGAAAACTTAGTCGCCAAGGTTATAAGCTTATTGCCACCAGAATTAAATAATCAAAATAGATTTATTGTTTGTACGGGGGGTGAACCAGCATTGCAGTTAGACAGTAGCCTGATTAGCGCACTGCATGATATTGATTTTGAAATAGCGATTGAGACTAACGGCACATTACCCCTTCCTGAGAGCATTGATTGGATTTGCTGCAGCCCCAAAGGGAAGTCAGAAGTTGTGTTGAAAGAATGTGACGAATTAAAACTGGTATTCCCTCAAGAAGACGCAATGCCTGAAAGATTTAATGATATAAAGGCTAAATTCTTCTTCCTAACGCCAATGGCGCCACCGAATATTGATGATGTGGTTTATCCAAGCGAAGACGATATTACAAAGAGAACTATTGAATACTGCCTGATGAATCCCAAGTGGAGACTCAATCTTCAAACGCACAAAGTACTTGAGATAGCTTAAAAACTATGAATGAAAAAATAGAAAAGGTAAACTGTTTAAGCCGAAAATGGGAAAAAAAATTAAAAAAGCGACTTAAATCTAAAAACAGGCAAAAAGCAAAAAAACAAATAAAGCAGGAAGTTTAGAGGTATTTATGAGCAATACAGTAAACCCTTGTCCTGACTGCGGCGCTTTGTTGGAGCCAGTCCACAGCGCCAAAGGTGACCTTCTGGGCTACTTCTGCAAAGGTGTTTTGATTAAGTCTTGTACATATATCAATGTCAAGTCTACTGCTGAACACGAAAATGAACTGAAGTATGCCAAAAAAGAAGGCTAAGACTGCTCAACAGCTCCGTAAAGACGCTTTAAA
>CEQA01007006.1_pt1 | contig 11033 bp, 5 predicted proteins | sample 530501 | NCBI WGS metagenome assembly CEQA01 (sample SAMEA2620227, study PRJEB7988) | marine metagenome | isolation source: saline water (ENVO:00002010), including
TTTTTTAATGGATGAGAAGATGTATATGGAGAATCACTAGGGTCTGTAACACCAAAAAGCATTAATACTTTATCGATAGTTCCAAAATCGCCATTTTGCCTAATACTTTTATAGATAGATTCATATGCTAAAAATTCAGGAATAGATTCTGTCCTATTTTCCCATTTCTTTTTACCTTCTTCAAAACTTAAAGTCAACCGACCATCTTCAAGAGCATGTTTTATACGTTGTATGACATCAGTCTGAAATTCAAATAATAGTATATCTTTATTAGAACCCATTATATTATAAGCAAACCAACCTAGTCCATTAAAATTGTCAAAAACATCAGGATTAGGATTTGATTCAGGTGGAATATGAAATGTATGCCTTGTTTTATGTATATAATCTCCAGTTAATAAGATTCTTTTATTATCTGATATATCTAAATCTTCGAAAGTAAATACATCCTTTAGATGAAGCGACCCTTCGTATCCAGAGACTTCTAAAAAATGCATTCCATAGTTTTCTCTAACAAATTCTAAGTAAACTTCTTTCAATCTATTAGCTTTTAAAGCTGTAATTTTATCTCCATACTTATCTTTAATCCATTTCTGAAATGCAATAACTGCTACAGTCTCATTCTTTTTTAAATTAGTCTTTTTAAGTTTATGTAAATCTTTAATATTGTATACTTTATCTGGATTGTTATTCAAAAAATCAACAAATTTATATTTGAAATTAATAGATGTAAAGATATCTTTCTTTATCAATGCTATAGTATCTATTTCTTCATCTGTAATGCTAGGTAAATACTTACTAATATCTTTGAATTGTAATATAGGATTTAAATCAAGAACCTTATCAAAAAATTCATTAACACCATCTCTATCTTTTTTAGATAAATCTTCTAATCTCTTTTTAAATCCTGCTACATCTAAAAATGTATAAGTGTTTTCTAAATTTTCTATAAAATCTGCAGTAAAGGTTTTGAAATTCTTCTTTGCTTTGTTGCCATTTAATTTGCCATTTTTATCTAAAGAATCAGCTATCTTTTCTGACATTAATTTTACATACAAATCTTCCATTTGAGCTGGAAGAGATTCAATTTCTTCTTCTAAACTTTTAACATCAACAGTCTTAACATTAACACCTCTTTTAGCATACTCTGACGCTAAGGAAGCTATATGTTTGTCAGTCTCCTGTGTGTTTAAAACCTCTATTAAAGGCGGAGAATGGTAGTTGTCAAGCATTTTAGCTAATTCTGCTACTGTAATACCAGGCTTTATATTATAAGTATCTATATGCCCTGCATTTTTAAAGAAAATAGACTTAAGCCATTCTAGAAATCTAGTAACTATATCTACAAAAGAATTACTTCTCTTAGGAGCTTTCATTCTAGCTGTTCTAGCTATAGACTCGACAACCACTTCTACTTTAAATAGATAATGGTCTGGACCATACTCGCTAGAAACCCATTCAATAACTTGTCCCCCTACTTTAGTTCCTTTTAATTGCTCATACATTTCATCAAATCTTTTCGTATTATGAACAAACAAACTTTCAATAAATGGATGCATGAATTCATGAATAGGAGTAGTTGTATCAGCTTTTGCTAAATTAATAGTAATAGTATTAACGCCATCCCATTCCCCTCTAGGAGCATTTTTATCATCTATATACTTAACTTTTAATGGCTTGTTATTTTTAAGAATAATAATCTTTTTTAACTGTTTAACAATATCATCTATGTCACGCTTAACAGCTTCTTTTCTTTCCTGTGTTCGTGACTTTAAAGGTTTGATTGGCTTTTGCTCTATTACTTTTCCAGTAGCGCTTGCTACAATATCTTCTTCAGTTAAATCGGGAGCGTCTTCTTGTTTTTCAGCCATATATCTATTATATATATTGACAGCAACTTCCCTCATTTGTAAATTCCCTAGAAGGCCCCAATTCCCTCCTGCTTCAGCTTTAGTCTGTAAATTTTGTAATTTATCCTTTTCTTTTTCTGTAAGAGGTACTTTCTCGCCATCAATTAAAGCATGCGCCTCATCTCTATTTTTTGCAGGAGGAAAGGTAACATATTTATCTACATTTCCAACATGTACAGTTTTAGGGGGAGCGTCTTTTTGCTTCTTATTAATTTCAAATTCTCTAATAGCTTCAATTTCTTCTTTATAAGCTTGAGCCGCTTCCTCTCCATGATGCTGCTTTAAGATATCTTCTTTTTCTTGACCATAATCTCTAGAAACTATACGTGCCCCCTTACCATCCTTAAGTAATTGGTTATAATAATACCAAGCTCTTTTCTTACCTATTTCTTGAGGGGTATCACCCTTTTTAATATCAGTATCTTTAATAGGTTTTAAATCGTCCTTAACATCTTGCTTAGTCTTTTTCTTAGCTTCTTTATCAGCTTCTTGCTGCATTTCAGCATAAGCCATTGAAAGACTCATTAATTGCATCATAGCAGAATCTGTCCATTGGTCTCCCATAACAGCTCTTTGGCTATCTACCCAGTCAATAAGAGTTTCTATAACTTTTTCATCAACAGCTATATCTTTTATAAGAGCTGGACCTTTTTTTCCTTCTAGAATATTACTCATTAAAGCTTTAACAGATTCATTTCTTACTTTAGATATCTTTCTCTCCATATGCTTTTTTCTAACATCAGTAATAGTTTTTTTAGCAAGTTTCTTCTGTCTTTTAGTTAACTCTGATTTAGCTGCTTTAACTCTAATTTTACTTTGAGGGTCTTTCTTACCTTTATATTTTTTAAGATAAGCATTAAGCTCTTTTATACTCATCTCATCAATTTTCTTTTCTTTTGTAGTAGGTGGTCCTTCCTCTACAACATCTTCTTGTGGACTAACTTGAGGTTTAGAATCAGGAGCAGGACTTGGAGCAATAGGAGGAGTACCAACATCTTCCTGTTGAGGTGGACCTTGCTTTAATATTTCAGCTGCTTTATTAGCCGCTTCAGGACCAAAGTCTTGCTTAACTTCATCGATAATTTCTTGAGGATTTAGCCCTGAATCAGCAATTGCTCTTTCATCAGCTATTGCCTCTAAAACAGAATTTTGATAATTTTGTTTTTCAGTTTGAGACATAGGCCCCTCAGATGTAGGGATGCGACCTTCATTTATAAGCTCTTCTTCTACCGCTACTTCATTTTCACTAAGCACTTCTCCTAAATAATTCCTTAAAAATACTGTATTTTTTCTTGTAGCATAATCTGACTTACCTTCTTCAGTAGATATAGTATCTTCAGATTTCTCAGACATAATAACATTTATATCTTCAGGAGTATAGCCTTGTTCTTTTGCTACATCTTCTGTAAATTTTATATTACTTTCATAATTAATCTTTGCTTTTTTAGCAGATAATACAGTATCGAATGTCTCAACGCTGGAACGATTACCTTCTTTGTCTAAGATTTCAAATTCCCATTTTTTAGTCTCTTTATTAAAAACAGGTTTAGTAATAGTCCTTCCTATTAATTCTCCGCTCAATCTAATATGCTCTCTTGCTTCTAAAGAACGTTGTTCCTTTCTTAATATCTTTGCAGCGTCATTAGCTTCTTTAAATGTGTCAAAAGAATCTTGAACTATTCCTGGGTCTCCTGTTTTTAATTGAGTTTCTGTTCCCATATCTGAATAGAATAGTCCCCAAGTTCCATCTTCTTGTTTTTTAACATAAAATTCTGTAAATCCTTTAGGAGGGTCTTTTAATCTGCTGCGATTAGCAAGATAATCAGTAACTCCAGTCTTATTTAAAATAGTAGCTCCTGTTTGCATACCTCCACCCATAACAAAACCGCCTGCAAAACTTTCAAAAGCTTCATTCCAATCATACTCAAATTCTTCTTTATAAGCTACTAAAGGTAATCCTGAATTTATGATTGCTTGAGAGGTATATTGAGCAAATTCCTCCATGCCTTCAGTTACAGCCATATTGATAATTTTTCCAAAACTGCTTTCTGGTATCTGAAGTATCTTATTAGTGAAAGGGATTCTTCTCATGGCTCTATCTATCTTGCTTCCAAAGGTACCTGTAAGTTTTGATTTTAAGCTTTGAGTACCCCATCCTCCTGGAAGCATATCAAAAAATCTACTAGCTTGCATAGTTTCTAAAGCACCAGCTATAGGTCCATAAAGTATTGCTGAAAGTATACCTTTATCCATAGCATCTGCAGCAGAAAGACCTTTTTTCCAATAATTATAAGAGTCAAAATAATAGTTAGCATCCATCCATGTAGAATAATCGGAATCCATTTGCCTTTTAGTTCTTGTAGGCTTAGTTTGCGAATCTAAATCTCCTTGAATATCGGGGAAAGAAGCTTTCCCAACTCCCTCATCTACTATATAATATTCATCTAAATAATCCTTTTTCCATAAATCAGATTCTTGCACAAACTCTTCTTCACTAATCTGAATAGGTTGAGTGTAATAAGCAATAGAGCCTTGAAGTTCGCTTCCACCCTCTAATAATGTAGTCGTAGCAAATCCAGTCTTTAAAGCAATATTTCTCGAAGTGCTTCTACCATACCCAAGCAATCTAGCCCCTTGATAAGCAGTACCAGTAGTTCCTAAGCTTACCATCAAGCTAGGAGCAGCATTCATAACTACCCTACTCCATACTAAGGGGTCTCCCATATTTGTCCATAAAGGGGTGTTTGTAGCCCATTCATGATAGTCCATGTATTCAGGGTCAAATATTCCTCTTTGATTTCTTAATTCTGCTTTTTCTTGCTCTAATTTATCAGACCATCTTCCTGGAGTCGTTACAATACTTTGAGCAAGATTTAACTTTGAAGGGTCTTTTTCGAATGAACTCCATTTATATTCTCCTGGGTCAGGAATAAATCCTAAAGCATGCATAGGTTCTTGCGTAGCCTTATGAAGACCATAGCCTAAATAGTCAGCTCCTTTAACAAGAAAATCCCAAGTTTGAGCTGCATATGATAAGCTATTAGGTACAACACCATCAAAGAACTCACCTACAGTATTATGAAATACATCGTAAAACGTAACATCTTCAGGCCTTAATATTAAATCTGGATATGTATCCTCAACATATTTAGTAAACTCAGAATGCTTCATAACTGAGAATTGAGGAGTATGAAAGGAAGGATGCTGTCTAAGCCTCATAGCTAAATCTTCTGCTTTAAATCTTGGATAGATTAATTCTCCTGTAGTTATATCTACAGTTATAGCTCTTCTATAATCCTTGTTATCAGGGAAACTTTCTCTCAAGTTATTTAAAACATCTATTCCAAACGATATTTCTTCAAAAGTATCATCACTTCCCATTTGGTTATATTGATTTAAAATGGCTGATTTAATTTCTTGTGTAGGCTGCGTTCTTAAGCCTAAGGCATCGCTTTTAGGGTCTTCAAATTTACCTTGCTTTAATTGGCTTAATTTATATCTATCTGATTCTTTCGCACGATTAGTCCAAGTTGAACCAGTGTTTGGAAGGGTTGGCAACATCTAAAGTTTCTCTCCTATTTTAAAGACAAAACATCGTCAATAAAGCCTTGTCTAATTGAATTATATTGATTCCCTTGAACCAATTCCTTATTAACGTCTGCATATATCTTTTCTATTAAATCAGGTTTTGTTTCTTCTAAAGTTCTTAACGTACTTTCCATCTCATCTACAAAAGTATCTAGAGCTATTTCTTTACTTTTAGTAGTTCCTATACTTTCTAATATATCTCTTCGATTTTCAAAAGGTAAGTTATCAAGAAGAGTTATTACATAGTTAACTTGGCTCTCAGGAAAGTTTTTTGTCTTAACTAATTCATCTTTCAAAAATGCTATTTTTTCATCATCTATTCGCTTATCAATGCTTCCTGCTTTATAAAAATTTTCATCAGAATATAATTCATCCGCTATATCCTCACCGTCACTTTTTCTTTTATCTAATTCTCTTTCATATTCCATTCTTTCCAATGTTCTTACAGATGCTATTGTGTCTTTGACATAATTGGTTGCTTCCTCTCCTTTAAACTGTTCATCGAAACTATCAAAGAGCCCTACAGTTATATTTTGTATTACGGGGTCGCTCATAAATGGTAAATTAGTCGAAACTTGCACCGTCCTTGAAGCTCCTCCTTCTTCTCTAATACGAGATAGTTTCCAAAAAGCTACATTCATATCTTCATCTCTAATATCTGTTCCTTGAAGTATATCTAATGCTAAGTCTGAAGTAATTTCATCTGCAGATGGAAACCCATAATTCTCAAGATTTTGGTCAAATATACCATTTAATTTTTCTGTTAATTCATTTATAGAATCAAAACTCATAGGCAGTTTATCCATTGCCCATGTATTTCCAACATCTCTTAAGAAATTATTATATCCTTCTTGATTTATCCAGTTTCCATTATCATCCTTAAATCTTAACTCCATTAAATCGAATGCACCTTTCCATTGTTTAACATTTTGTATTAATGTATATAAGTCTGCATACTTTACAAAGTTTGCTTCAGCTGCATATTCCCCACCTGAACCCTTAACTAAATCAATATCATCCCAAGCATTCCTTCTTTCTTTACCACTACTTAACCTTATTTCTCCATCTTCTATAAGAACATCTTGATATTCCTTACTAGCAAATCTTTCATGATGACCATCGCCAGTCCCGCTATATGTTTCCAAGTCACCGTAATTTGAATATTTACCTTCTTTAGGTATTACTAAATATTTTACAATTCCACCAACATCGCCATCAGCTATTAACTGTTCAAGATGATTAGAGGTTACCTGAAATGTTCCTTTAGCAGCCCATTCAGCAAGTGTTAAAATAGCAGCCTCTACATCATCTTCAAGTCCTAAAATAAAATCAAAATGACCATATTTACCATAAGTGCCTCCCCGTGCATTTTTAGTTGCTGTCTTCGCAAATCCATGAGCTTGAAGACTATAGCCTTCATATTCTTCAACATTATCTGCATCTATTTGAGGTAAGTCATCTATAGTGAAATTAAAATAATCAGAAAGCTCTTTAAACAGATTGCTAAAATTTTCATCACCCGTTTTTACAGCATCTTCTTTTTCTTTTATAGCCGCATTATTAATTGCTTTCGTTTCAGACTCCAATAATCCTAATCCATAATTTAATTTACTTTGAATATCTCTTCTATCTTCAGGATTTGGAATTTGAGATTTAAATGCTTCCCATTTAGCATTCCATACAGGTCTAACATTACCATTTTCATCTAGAAGAACATTGCCATCTTCATGAACAATATACTCTCTAAAATAGCTATTAAATACATCTAGCATAGCACTATCTGATAAATCATCATTTAATATATTGTAATCTTGCTGAGCAACTAATTCAACTTTTTCCGCTAAATCTATAGATTCGTCAACACCTTCTATCATTGATGTTAAAATACCTATAACTTCTTTATTTTGATTAGTTAGATTAGTTATATCTGTTAAAGCATCGCCTTTTTCCTCTAAATCACTTAAAGTTTGTTGGTAAGATGCTAAGCTAGTATCTTCCATATCGGACAATAGGTTTTGCCCATCAGCAGTTCCATCAATGCTATCAGCTATCGAACTAGTATATTCCTTAGAAAGAATATTTAAATCCTCAGCTTTATCATATAATTCTTCAACTTGAGTTAAAGTATTTTTATATTCATTAGCCCCTAATTGGAGTTGATTCTCTAGATTAGCCATATATTGCTGTCTTTCAAACCTTAAATCAGCAGCTTCTTTTTGAGCCTTTATTTGAGCATCAACATTATATTTAGCAATTAATTGGTCTTGTCTTTTAGTAGCTAATGCAAATAATCCTTGCATAGCCTGCATTAATACACGAGCTTTATCTGATGACATTTATTACCTAAGCCTCACCTATTTTCTTCTTTTACCAGTCAAATAATCGTAGTCAAATAGCTCATCTTTTTTCTCATAAGCTACTGTCCTAGGATTTATACTAGTATCATATTCTTTTGTTGCAAATTTACCCTTAAATCCTGCAGTTCCTTTATACTTAGTATGCACAGTATCTACTGCACTTCTTATATCTAGAAGTCTTTTTTGAGCCTCTTGTTCTATTCCACCTACTTTACTTGAATAATCGTCCATTGTCTTTTCTATATTTGATTTAAAATCTTCCCCTACATCTCTAAAAGCTGACTCTATTCTTCCATGATGTGAGACTCCGCTTTTATAAAGCTGTTTCCATTTTTCCTGCTCTTTAGTTTTAGCTCCTAAGCTAATCTTATCAATTCCTAATTCTTTTTCTTTATCCAACTTATCTTTAGCTTCTACTAAATCAGGTAATACTGGAAGCTGTGTGCTTTCATCTGTAACAAGTTGATTCAATTGGTCTACCATTCTTCTTTCAGAAGCCTGTATATCTCTTTTTCGAGAAGATTTAACAGTTCCCCATATTGGATTCTGATAGTCAGCTCCTATAAACTTCTTTTGCTTTCTATTAGCCTCAGGACCCTGAGTAGGGTGGTTTCCATATGCCATATCACGTAACATCGTTATTCTCCTTATTTATAGTTATACCGATAATATAACCCTTTATTTCAGCTTTTGAATTATTATTAAGTTTTTTAGCAGCTGAATTTATTAATCTAACCCAAGCTTCAGGATTTCTTTCAGTTTCAAAAATTATATTAGTTTTATCTAAAGCGTTAGCCAGTTCATACAAATATTCATATTTAAATTGAGTGCTATTATCCGAAAACATTGAATGAACTATAATAGAATCTTTAGTTAAATTAATCTGAGCCCATCCATTCTCCCACTCAATAACACTATATCCATTTTTTTCTACCATTTCAGAAAGAGATGGTGAGAAATTATTCTCTATTTTATTAGCCTTTAAATTAAACTTCTTCTCATATTTCTTCATACTAGGACTAAGTTCCTTAGGATTAGTATTTATATGATTGATTTTATAATCCATTTTAAGAGTAATAATTTCTAGACTCTTCTTCTTCCTCCTCATCTCCAAAAACATCTAATACTGAGGTTGCTACAGTATTTGCCTGAGCTCCTCTTTTGATTAAGTTTTTAACAGATTCAGCTTTTAAAGAACTTGTAGCTCCTTTCATTGCAGCATTAGGAGAAGATACAGGGGCTACTTTAGTTGGGTCTAGTAAGTCTAACATTTTATTTTCGTTAAGTCTCAATAATTCTTCTTCAGAGAAAAGTCCTCTTACTTTTTCAAAAAATTCTGTTTTACCAGCAGTATCTAACGTACCAGCATAATCAAGAACATCTTTACTAAGCGCCCATCTTTCAGATACTGGTCTTACATCTGGAAGTAAATTTTTCCACCATTTTCCATCTCTAGCAGTTTCTTTAAAGACTTTCATACCTGCTTCAGGCATACCTTTTTTAGCTAATTCCTTAACAGTTGCTTCAGCCATAGGTTTAAAGCTTGCTTCTTTAGCAGCTGAAACCCAATCCATTCCTGTTGAAATAGTCGTTATTAAAGAAACTACATCGCTAATAGCAGACATAGCCTCCATATCACTAGCTTTTTCTTCTTGCTCTTCTAATTTAAGAGTTTCAGCACTTTTGCCTTGATATCCGTAATGACGGCCGTATCTATCTCTACCAGCGTATTTACTCATATGTCTTCTCGCTATTCATCATATTAATATACATACTTACTGACTATTAATCCAATCAATAATTTCATTAATTTTATCCAATAATTCTTTAATGAACTCACCATTAACCGTTGAGCCCATTTCTTCTAACTGTTCTGCTGTTTTTGTTATCCTGTCCATATTTTTATCCTAATGTTATAACCATACTTACTTCTGCATAAGAATAGCTTGCATCGTTGTCTGTTGTTCTTCTAAAATAAGGAAGTATCATATCCCCTGCATTAACTGCTACAGATAGGCCTGTTTCTTCCCATTTATATAATATATTAGCACTTCCTCCTGCTGATTGAGTTGAGCCTACTTGAGATAGAGTATAGTTACCAGCACTTCCATAAGTAGGCTGAGCACCTTTCATAAGCATCCATTCCCAAGTATCTGTTGTAGAAATATTACCTATTATTGTATATGCTTTTACTGTTCCATTCTTTGGAATTATATAGCCAGGACAAAAAGAGTCCCAATAAGCAGTAGGAGTAGATGTTGTGCCTGTACTGCTTGTCCAATAATAATAATTAAATCCATACATTACTTGAGCCCCATAATACCAGTTGTTATATTGAGTCCTGGCTCTTGCTGAATTATGAATGTAATAATCCCCTCCTCCGCCACCTGCGTTATCATCTACATACTTTTTTGTAGCTATTTCATAATCAGAGCCTGGAGTATAATTTCCACCATTGTCTTTAACATATATATTTCCACTAGCTGCATCTAGAGTAATATCTCCATCAGCATCAAGTGTTAAATCAGCATCAGCTCCTGCAGCATCTACAGTTTGCAAAGTAGTTGCTCCATTAGTAGCAACATTTACTAAAAGATAATCATCTGTAGTAGCTCCTCCTTGTTCAAACATAGTAAGTTGAGAAGAGCCATCAACATCAAATTTCGCATACTCAGTTCCAGCTTTTTTAAATTTAAATCTATTAGTATGGTCAATAACTATTTCGTCTGCCGAATCTAATAAAATATCTCCGTCAATAGTCATAGTTAAATTAGCCGCTGCCGCTGCCGCATCAACTGTAGTCAAGGTTGTTTCTCCATGCTCGGCAACACTAATGTTGAAATAATCATTTGAAGATTCGCCTCCATTTTCATACATTTTTAATTGAGAGTAACTTCCATCTTCTGCTGAAAAAGCAGCATAGGTATTTGAGCCAATTACATATTCAACACTATCTACGTCTCCATCACCTGTTTTAAATCTAAGATGGCCATCAGGATTTAAGGTTAAATTAGCATCAGCTCCTGCTACATCATGTGTCCTTAATGCTGTTGCTCCTGCAGCTCCCACTTCAATTGCAAAATAATCCTCATTACTTGTACCTCCCGCTTCATATAAAGTAAGGCAACTGAGTGAATGATGTACTGTTAATGCCCCGTATTCTGTTCCTTGACTTTTA
>CEQA01011634.1_pt1 | contig 10999 bp, 16 predicted proteins | sample 530501 | NCBI WGS metagenome assembly CEQA01 (sample SAMEA2620227, study PRJEB7988) | marine metagenome | isolation source: saline water (ENVO:00002010), including
GCAAAACAAAGACTACAACGATAAAGTTGAGGAGAAAAAATGAGTGAAGACTATATAAAAATTAAAGTAAAAAAAAATGACTATAATTCTTTATTGTTAGAGGTATTAAAAGTATTTAGACAATTAGACTACAATGTAAAGTTGGAGGAAAAATGAGTAAAACAATAGACGAATTTTGTAAAAAAATAGACGAATTTTGTGAATTTGTTGAGAAAACTTTAAAAGAAAAAGATGAGCAGATAAATTTTTTGACTACTCATAATAAATATTTAAAGGAAAAAAATACAATTTTAGAAAGAGAGGAAAAATGAACGATACATTAGAAAGTGCCTTAGACGAAGTATTCGGAGAGGATGCATGGTTTGAGCCAAGCGAAAGCAAGGGCTCAGGTATTCCTGAGGGAGAGTATGATGCTAAGGTAACCGATTTAGTAGTAAAAGAGGATATAGTAATTAGTGGAAAGTTTTTAGCCGATATTTACGAGCCTGTTTTTGAAATAAATGGCAAGGAAGTAAGGCATAAAGGTTTGTTCAGGTTTAAAAAACCTGACCCTGCTAAATATCCGAATTTACAAAGTGATATGGGCTCAAACTCAAACTATTACAAATTTTGTGATATGTTAAAAATAACACAAGATAAGGACGGAAAATTGTTTCTACCTCAGTTAGACTTAGATACTTTAAAACAATATCAATATAAAGTTGTTGTTGTTATAGAAAAGTGGACTGGTAGAGAGGGAAATGAAATGAGAACTCCCCGTGTTAAGTTTGTGAATAGTGCTCAGGCTAAGGGAGTTGTAAAAGAAGATTTACCATTTTAGATTAAACATAACTTAAATAGAATAGTTTCCATATATTAATATATAAATAAGTTTAATCTCGGTTGGTAAAGAGAGCAAGGTTAGGGTGTCTAATTCACATGTTATATCGCTAATCAATCTAACTCTAACTTTGCTCAAAAATTTAAAGGAGTTTTATGAAAGAAAAGAAAAAATTGGTTTATGATAAGAATAGAAATCCAATATATATACCCTCATCTCCTGTTGTTCACGACGAAAAATGGAGAAAGGAAACATCTGAGCACTTTAGAAAAAGACATGGAGCTTGGTGGATTTTTGCAGGATTAAGAGGCTCTCAAAAAAGAGGTTGGATTGACCAATTTAGAAAGAAAGCAAGAGGAAAATAATGGGTAAAGTGAAAGAACTCTATTCAGAACAAGAAGAAAACAATGAATTTGAAGAACAATATGCTTATAACGATAAAGAAATAAATTCAATGATATTGTATCTAAGGGTTAATAGAGTAGCAGAAATGCAATATGTCGATAGTGATAATGATTTAAAGTTTTATGATTATATGAGTGATAAACATTTAACAAGAGAGGAAGTTATAGATTTGTCATTAAAATCAAAATGGAAAATTGATTGGAATAAGTAATGGGTAAAAAAAAAGAAACTACATGGGATATTAGAGTTGAGGGTAAACAAAATAAAAACAATATTATTTTTCAAGACAAAGCCTATTATAAATTATATTTAGAGTTAAAAAAAGAAAACGATAGAATTAAAGAAATTAAAGGAGTTAAAAATGGTTGCAAAGAATAAAGCAAGAGGAACATATTACGAAAGAAAATGTGTAGAATTGGCAAAGAAACACGACTTAGAGGCAGAAAGAACTTGGGGCTCAGACGGAAGAAGTAGAGGATTACCTCAAGAAGTTGATATGGTGCTCGAAAATGATATTTACATACAATGCAAGAAACGAAAAAAACTTGCAAAACATTTAAAACCAACAAGCAATATACATGTGCAATTTGTTGGAGAGGATTTCGGAGAAAATTATGCTATCATGTCTCAGGAATATTTTTTAACTTTGATAGCAATGTTAAAGGAGGTTAGTAATGGCTAAAAGAAAAACTAACACTCGTAAATCTAAAAAAAAGACATTAGGTTTTTGGGATAGAGTTGCGAGAGGTTTAGAAAGATTGTTTTCAAGTGCTTTTCCTAAAAAGTAGATACTTGAAATCATACTAAATTATTATTAAATTATAACACTCATTTAGGAGGAAAAATGGCAAAAAAAGATGCTAATGAAATGAAAGATAATGCTGAACAAAGTTTGCAGAAATATTCCGATGAAGTTCAGAAAGTTCAAGAAAGAAAAAACCAACTAATTCAAGAGTTAGATGCCTTAAATAAAACCGAACAAAGACTTGTTGGTGCTATGGTAGGGCTTCAAACACTTCTTGGCTTAGAGGATGAAGAAAAAAGAAAAGAGGAGAACTAAAATGAAAGATGAAAACAAAAGTATAGTTGATTGTGAAAATGAAATAAAAGAGATTAATGCTCAAATAGACGAACTCACAATGAGAAAAGCAAAGCTGTTGTTTACTATTAAGGAATTAGGTGGTAACATGAGAAACCTATTAAGACTTACTCCAAAAGACGGAGGAGGTATATCATGACACAAAACGATATGATATTAGTTGCTTTAAAAAATGGAGAAAAAGTAACCCCTTTGTCTGCTTTGCAGAAGTTTGGATGTTTTAGGTTAAGTGCTCGTATCTGGGATTTAAGAAATGAGGGGCATCCTATTGCTAAAAAAATTATTAGCACCCCTCAAGGAAAAAGCATAGCAGAATACTATTATGACAAGCAAAATTGATAGTATTAAGATAGAAAAAGGCAAACAATCTGAAAAAGATGTTGATGACTTTAAAGACTGGATATTGGCAAAAGCAAATCAGTTAGGCTTTGTCGTAGAAATACAAGAAATAAACCTTGATAAAGACTTAGAGGCTCGTAATGGAGTTCCTCTATGTGATGCATGTGATGATTAATGAAAACATTTATCAAAAAAATCATTACAAAATGGTTATATCTATACGAAAGTATTTACTCTAAAGAAACATTAAAAAACTACTTTGATGATGAGTGGTTTGATGATGATAATATAGAGAGCGAAAAAAGAAAAAAGAACGAAGTTGCTTATAGCAAGAAGTCCAAGTTCCAACCTTATAGATGTCCAAAATGCAAAAAATCATGGAGATATTATTCCATGCCTAAGGGGAAAGTTCCTCTTAGAGAATTTATCGGAAAAAGAATACCAATGGAGGAAAAAAAATGCCCAAAAGAATTAAAGTGCTCAAAAATTTGAACCTGTGCTCAACTAAAGACTGGCAATGAGATGTCCTGCTTGTGGTTGGTCAAACACTTTAAAAAATTACCCTCGAAAAATCAAACAATTAGAAGGCATGCTCAATCCTTCCAGCCTTGAGCACCTTAGAAGACTTTTTTTAACGACCTTAGACGACCTAACTTCTTACACCCTGTTGAAAGCCTGTGAAGAACTTGACGACAAAGTTATTGAACATTGTGTAAATATATGGGAAAGACGGAATTTAGAAAAAAAAGGCTTTGATGTATATTATTTCATCGGTATATTAAGAAATGAAAACAAGAAGTTTGAGAACAAACTGATTGTTGAAAAAAACAAATTAGAGGAATTACCCCCAACTGTTAATGAATAAAAATCTTGAAGTATCAAAAATGTATAGTGGCATGTCAGAACGAGAAGTTTTGGGATGCATACTTCTTGATGATAGTAAAATAAACGAAATAATAAAGTATATTCCTACCAAGCAAGTATTCTATCATAAAGACCACCAAAATATATGGTCGGCTATCTATAGTCTTTACAAGCAAAATAAAAAAATTGATTTAAGTGTTGTTGCAAACTACTTAGGAGAAAAAGGGTTAAAGATTACATATTATCTGAGTGGTATTACTGAACAAATAGTATCAAAAGGTAATTTAGATACACATGCAAAAATTATTTATGATTTATATCTAAGGAGAGAACTTTGGACAAAAGTCACAAAGTTTCAACAAAGACTAAAAGACGAAAGTTCTTATAAAGAAGTAGCAACTGATGTTAATTTATTGGGTAGAATTTCAGAAAAATTCGCCGATATGATTGATAACGGCAATAAAACCATGGAAAACATCACAAAAGAAATGGAAGAAGCTATATTTGCTCAAAAAAACCTATTACAAACAGGAATAAGGAAAGTAGATAAGTCAATCGTGGGGATGACTAAGGGGGAAATTTCTATTATTGCAGGAAGACCTGGAAATGGTAAGAGCACCTTAGCCTTAAATATGGTTAAAAACATGATTTTAGACGGAAAAAAGGTAATGTTAGTGAGTAGAGAAATGCCTAATGTTGAACTTATTAAAAAGTTGGTTGCTATGCATACCAATGTTCGCAATAAAGAAATGAGAGGAAATGCTCTTGAGCACAAAGATGAAATCAAAAAAGGTTTAGAGTTTATAAAAAAACATTACACTTCGCTTCATTTATTTGATAATTTAAGAAGTCTCGATGATAGCATAAACGAGGCAAAAAAGATAAGACCCGATGTAATAATTGACGACCATGTTGGTTTTATTGAGTTTCCACATTACGATAATAGAGATACTCGACATCGTATTGCCGAAATTACAAGAAGATATAAATGGTTAGCAAAAGAAATTGATTGTTCTGTAATCTTAGTCTCTCAACTAAACAGAAACATAGAACATCGAGTAGATAAGATACCACGGCTCAGCGACCTTGCTGAGAGTGGTAATCTTGAGCAAGATGCCGAAATTGTAATCTTTACCTATTATCCCTATGTATATGAATATGATAATGCCGAGCACGGAGAACATGGCATACAAGTTATTATAGCTAAGAATAGATATGGAACAACTTGTAAGTTTGATGTTGGTTATCACGGAGATAGTGCGACTATATTAGATAATCCTGCCGAGGCTATTGCGAAATCTGAGGGTAGAGACTTAACTGTTGAAGAAGTAGCAGAAAGTCTATTTTAATTATTTAATACTGCAAATTTTCTGTTTTTAGTATTACTGATAAATCTTAAAAGTTGTTGATGTTTTCTATTATATATTCTTTCAATCTCTGAAAGTTCTGCTTTTTGGTCTTCATTAAGCCTCTCAATAAAATCTTGATAATCAGACTTAGTTCTACCTTGTGTTGGTATTTTAGATAATTGAATAGGCTTTTGGTCTTTTAAATATGCTAATGCTTGTTTATATCCATATATCATTGAGGCTTTTTGACTAACTCTACCTGGATTATTTAATTCGTGTTGATGTGCTAAGTAATATACGGTAGTCCAAAAACTATCAACTTTTTTACTCATAGAATTATTAGAATAAAGATTTGCTTGTAACTGTTTATACATTAAATTTTTTGAAACATCTTGGTTAAAAGCACCTATCGGAGATTGATTTCTAATATCACTCTTGTATTCTCCTTGTAAAATTCTAAAATTCTTAAAATGTCTTAAATCTTTTTTAGTCCAATTTCCCTCAATTGCTTTTATAATATCGTTAGCAACAGGAATTGCTTCTGTAATTTCTCTCATACCTCTTTTTAGCATTACTTTTCCTACTTCTGCCTCGTCTGCACCCATTAATGCCTTTCCTCCACCTTTAAACATTGTTCCCATTGCACCAACCATCCTAAAAGGCATTTGAACAATAGCAGGAGTGTATCTTGCCATAAAACCTCCTTGTCTCATGTCTCCGTCCTCGAAAAATCCGTTCCATATTCCAAACATTTCTCCTTTTCTTGCATAGTCAAAATATCTTTCTAAAGGTAAAACAAATTCTGATGTATAGTCTTTAAAACTTATTTCACCTTTTGCAACTTGACTAGTAGATTTTGCTAAATCTTTTAATCTCATGCCAGGCTTAAATGTTTTAGGTCTTTCATTAAATGCATAATAATACATATTTTGTATTGCAGCACCTGCTGCCGTGCTCGCTGCCATATATCTTAACATAGGAGCAACTTCTCCATTATCTAATAAAGGTCTATAAACATTTTTATATATATTTTCTGTAACACGATAAGCAATACGATAAAACAATGTAAATGGTTTAATATTCCTTTTACCCATAACAGTAGGCATAAATACAGGGTCTGCCAGTCCTTGAGTGCTCGAGTGAGCTGTGAAGTATATTCTGTCAAGAGCACCTTGACTAAAACTTCCTTTTGATATTGCATCTGAGATTTGTTTATCAGATAAATCTAGTGCCTCACCTAAAATTCTTCTTGCTACGGACTTATCCATATTAAAAATCATGCTGGGAGGTTTATTTCTGAGCACTTTTAGAGCATCTCGAGCAACTATGTCTCCAGAAGTAACTGCAACAACCCTGTTAAGTTCTTCTGCTTTTTTCATTAAATGTGTTAATCCTTTTTTAACATTATTAAAAGTAAACTCTTCATCCCAATATTTCGGAACAAGAGTAGTTTCCATTACAACATCAGAAGCACCAAGAGCACCACTTTCTCTTGCTTTAGCCCATGCTTTAAATCTATATTTTTCACTTGACATTATATTTGTCCATGCTTCAATAACAGGTCTCATGCCGTGAGTTGAAATAAGTTGAACATTACCTAATAAAATATTTTTTATAGCAGAACGAGGACTACTTAAACCTAATGAAGCAGTAGTTGAAACAAGCTCTCTAAGCAAAGGATTTAATAATTCATCATAAGTATCGCCATTTAAAACCAGTTTTAAGTCTTCTTCAAAGAAAGGTTTTAACATAGTAGAGCCTCTACTTCCTGTTTCGCTCTGTATTTGTCTCCATCTTTTGTTGATATTTAAAGAGTATCTATCGCTACTACCAGTTCTATAAAATCCTTCATGACCAAAGTATTTAGTAGCTGCACTAATATTTGCTGCACGACTTGCATATCTATCCATGCTTTTTGCATAACTTGTTTCATATAAATCAACTACTTTATTAATTTTAGTTTTAACTCCACCAATAGTAACTGTATCTCCTGCTTTTAAATTCATATTTTTAACACCATGTATAAATCTTCCATTTGAATCTAAAAATATTTTAGGTGCAAAATCCCCCATACGACTATATTGTGCACCAAACATACCATGTTTTTGGCTACCAGCTAAAATTGTTTCCCAAACTTCTTTTGCTAATTCTGTTCTTTTAGATTGCCATTGTTCTTCAGTAAATAGTTTTTTATTTCTACTCTCTAAAGCATATTCTCCTCCCTGAATAAACCTTTTATCACTATTTAAAACTTGTAGTATCATATCTTCTTCTAATGCATCATCAGCATTTCTAAAAAGGTCTGCAGCCTCATCGGATGTTGTTAAACTTACAAAGTTTTTTTCTCTTGTAAGTTCTCTGTATTTATATTTTCCTGTTTTTAAATCAAAATATTTTTCTTTTACTCCGTATTTTTTCATAATTGCAAACATTTCATCTACATATTTATTGTGTTCAGCAACCATTCTTTGCATTACATCAGCTTCTGCGTCTGTTAATTTTGGTCGTAAAGATTTAAACCCTTTGTGTTTTTTGTCAATAAAATATTGTAGATTATCATCTAGCTTTCTTATAGATTCATCTGACAATCCTGATTTTAATGCAATATTTTGCTGATTATTTCTCATTGTAGAGTATGCACCTTTTAATTTATCTCTTGTGAATACCATACTAGTTAAATCTTTAGCAATTTGCACTAAAGCTCTACTATTTAACTCTTTTCCTAATTTTAAAAATTTTGTATTTATTGGTAAAGCAGCATTAATCCATCTATTAACGGTAGAATTACTGCTATCAAACATAGAAGATGAAGTAGTTTTATTTAATTTAACAATTTGATTATCTCCAGAGCTTAATAAAGAAGAATATTCCATCAATTCATCAAAAGTCATCTGCTTCATAGAAGTCTTTCCAAATAATGCTTGTTTTAATGCTCTGTGAGTTTCTATAGGTTTTTTTCTTTTACCAGCATGAGATTTTAATCCTAAATTTCTCTCTAGCAATTCTGTTCTTCTTACTAATTGTATAAATTCTGGACTTGAAATTGTAAACTTAGTATCTTCAGGTTTTCTTGGTCTAAGCATAGAGCCATAAATTTCATCAGATTTCATTAATTTAAACTCTTTAGATAATAAAGGACTTGTTAATGGAATTTTATCATCAGCAACAGAAATACCAAATGCTATTTTTTTATTATCTCCTCCTATAATACTACCATTTCTAGTCCATTTTCTTTTTTTAGAATCACCAGTAATATATTTAGCTTTTGATTTTGTTATTCTTTCTATATTATATTGAGAACGACTTGCTCTAATAATATTCATATATCCTTTATTGGTAAAATATCCTTCTTGTCCAAATAATTTTGAAATCTCTATTGCATCTTTTTCGTCAAGGTTTTTAACTAGAATACCTCTAAACATTTCGTCATCAGCTAAGTTTTCAAAATTCATAGACATAATATGCCTTCTATCTACTCCTCTGTCTAATAATTCTCTGACTAATGCTTCTGCTGGGTCTTCTCCAGGTAGAACATTAATAGTTGGATTATATGAGGCTTTTTCTGGAGATAAAATAGTAAATTTTTCTTCTTCAAAGAATTTTAATAAATCTTTTTCATTTTTTATTATTCCTTTTTTAGTGCTAAGAGCATGTCTTACATAATTACCTTCTTCATCAAGAACTTGATTATTCAAAATTTCTTGTATTCTATGGCTATCTTTTCTTTTATATTGAGGACCAACTCTTTCTCCTTTTTTATTCTGTCTACCGAGAGCAAATACATCAAAATCTTGTATAACATCTTTATCTTTAATCTTTGTAGATTGTCCTTGATATGTATCATATTGAATTTTTAATTTTCCTGATTTTTCATCAATAAATACTCTTTTAACAATAGCTCTATTTCTAGTTTGTCCTCTTTTACCAGTTGGGCTACTTATAAACTCTATCCCTTTATACATTTCATTAATAACTTTAAATCCTTGTTTTGTAGCTAATGCTGTAGAAAGTTCTCCTAAAAGAAGTTTTTCTTTTTCATTAGTAATACCAAGTCTTTCAAATCCTCTAATAGCATCTTGTTTAGACACTTGTAATGTAGCTCCTCCAAATAACTTACCAAGAACACCAGTTATTCCTGCCATTAAAAGTCTTTCTGGAATTTGTTCTGAAAAAGTTTTATCATCTTGTCCAGGTATATACATCCCAAAACCAGAAGCCATATATGCACCAATTTCACTCCATGCTTTTGTATCTCCTTTAGCTAATTTCCCAATAGTAGGACGAGCTACACTTTCAGCAGTTTCTTTAGAAATTTGTTTACTACTTCTGTGAAAGAAAGGATTTTTAGTGTATCTAAAAGCAGGAGCAAAAGCAAAAAGAGAACCCATAATAGCATCTTGTCCAAATGCTAAAGCTCTTTCCTTTAATGTTGCTTCATCATCTACTAATAATTGCCCCGTAGAGCCCCAAATTAGCCCTTCTCTGCCCATTTCCCAACCTAAGGCAGCCCTTCTAGCACCTTGCACATCAGTAGCAGCTAATTTCATGAATCTATCAATACGAGCCTTACTAGGACCGTTAACTCCTAAATGTCTAATAAGCCCTGGAGATTTAATACCAATACCTGATTCTGCAAGAGCTTCTGCCATTGCAGATTGTTTTTGTGCATTGGTTTTATAAATTATTCCTTTTGCTTCATCAGCGAGATAAACACCATCTTTAGTTTTTCTAACACCATATCCTCTTTTTGCAGCATTATATATTTGTGCACCTTTTCTAAGTCTATTAGCACTAACACCAAGCAATGCTATTCCACCAAGACCTCCAGTTGCTATAGTTGCTCCAGCAGCAAATAATAAAAATCCAGCTGTTTGTCCAATAATTTTACCCATTTCTGCTTGTGAATTAAGAGTATCAGCATCTAAAGAAGGATTATCAATAAGACCAAAGGTTAACTCGTCTCCAAGAGATGCCCAAAAAGCTTCTGCTCCTGTCATATGTTCAGCTCTTAATTGATTAGCAAGCGATAATGGTTTTTTTTCTGGTTTTTTTGATAAGTCTAGCTTGAATTTGCTTTCTGGTTTTTTTGATAAGTCTAGCTTGAATTTAGATTCTGGTTTTTTTGATAAGTCTAGCTTGAAATCTTTTTCTATAGACAAAGTATCATCTGGAGATATTTGATTTAAATCTAAATTAATTCTTTTAGACAAGTCTAAATCATAAGGCATAAATCAAATCCCTAATTACTTGTTTCTGTATAAATTTTCTGTGTTTGAGGTATATGTTGTTTAATATGACCTGCTTCCAATAAATGTTGTAGAATCTCCACTTCGCCTTTATCTCCCTGCTTCCACCTATTAGGATATTGAGCTCTTGACATTTCGATTAAAGTTTCAGTATCTATGATTGTACCTCTCTCATCATTAGCTACAGAGATAAATTGCATTGGTGTATTTCTTTTTAATTTACCACCGATAACAACATCATGTTTAAATTGTTTATTATGTCCTGAATATGTGTAAGGAAAATTCATTTCTTCAGGAACAAAAGTCTTATTGTCAGCAGTAGATAATTTTTCATAATCTATTCCCAGATAGTCAGTAAATATCTTATTCATAGGCTCTCTTACTTTAGCTGGAAATAAAAACGCTCCTGTAGCATCTGTTTGATTAAACATGCTCATAGCACTTACAACAGATTGAAGATTATTCCCTTTACCTATATCAAATTCCTTATAAGGTTGAAGAATATTTTTTAAAGCTGCTTCTTTAGTATCTCCGTCTAAATTAGCTAATAAAGTTTGTTTTAATGCTCGTGCATTTTTCTTTTTTTCTTCTTCGGTATCTCCTTTAACAATATCCATAAATATACCTTCTTCTAATTCTGCTACTCTTCGATTTCCTATAGCAAGTTTATTAGCCTCACCTTTAAACATGTCACTAAGACCATAAACGCTAGCATCTCCTAGAATAACAGCTAAATCCTCTTCTTGGTCTTCTGCACTTTGAAAAGATTGACCATTTGAATCTAAACCTCTTTCATTTTGTTTTAATCTTTTCTTAATACTATCAACATTTGACTTATATACTTTATTTCCACCCATCATAGATGCATGCATTTGCT
>CEQA01009190.1_pt1 | contig 10923 bp, 8 predicted proteins | sample 530501 | NCBI WGS metagenome assembly CEQA01 (sample SAMEA2620227, study PRJEB7988) | marine metagenome | isolation source: saline water (ENVO:00002010), including
TACTATCGCCGACCACCAGTACGGTTCCGGCCAGGGCTCCCTGAGCCCAGCACAGCAGCGCCAGGGCCCCGCATTTCAGCCATCTTCGCATCGGATTCCCTCATGAGCGGCAACATTCTCGACGCCCGGAACCTTAACAAAGTGGTACCCAGCGCGGAAGGCGAGCTGAGCATCCTGGCCGACCTCTCATTGCAGCTGGGCAAGGGCGACAGCCTGGCCATCGTCGGCACCTCAGGGTCGGGCAAGTCGACATTGCTCGGCCTGCTGGCCGGGCTCGATCTGCCGAGTTCGGGCGAAGTTCATCTGGCCGGCCATGCGCTGGCGGCGCTCGACGAAGACCAGCGGGCGCGGGTGCGTGCCGAACACGTCGGTTTCGTCTTTCAATCGTTCCAGCTGCTCGACAGCCTCAATGCTCTGGAGAACGTCATGTTGCCGCTGGAACTGGACGGGCGCCGCGATGCTCGCGAGCGCGCCACCGAGCTGCTCTCTCGCGTCGGCCTGGGCGAGCGCCTGCAGCATTATCCCCGCCAGCTATCCGGTGGCGAGCAGCAACGCGTCGCACTGGCCCGCGCCTTCGCCGCCGAGCCCGAGGTGCTGTTTGCCGACGAACCCACCGGCAACCTCGACACCCATACTGGCGCGCATATCACCGAACTGTTGTTCGAGCTTAACCGCGAGCGCGGCACGACCTTGGTGCTGGTCACCCACGACGAGCGCCTGGCCAAGCGCTGCCATCGCGTGCTTCGCCTCGAGGGCGGGCGCCAGATCGCCAGCGAGACGAGCGAATGATGGGCCTGCCCAAGGCGCGCCTGTTCGCTCTGGCTTACCGGCAGTTGCTGCGCGACGCTCGCGCCGGCGAGTTGCGCGTGCTGTTTTTCGCTCTGTTGATCGCCGTCGCCGCCAGTACCGCCATCGGCTATTTCGGTGCACGCCTGAACGACGCCATGCTGCTGCGGGCCAGCGAGTTCCTTGGCGCCGACCTGGTGCTGGGCGGCAGCGCACCCGCCTCGGCGCAACAGATCGACGCCGGCAAGGCACAGGGGCTGGAACATGCCCAGGTGGTCGAATTTTCCAGCGTCATCGCCACCGACCAGGACTTGCAGCTCGCCAGTGTCAAAGCGGCCAGCAGCAGCTATCCCCTGCGCGGCGCCTTGCGCAGTACGGCGCAGCCCTACGGCGCCGAAGAAGCCGGCGCCGGTCCGGCCCCGGGTGAAGCCTGGGCCGAGGCCAGGCTGTTCGCCGCCCTGGACCTGGCAATCGGTGACGACATCGAAGTCGGCAACAAGCTGCTGCGCCTGACCCGCGTGCTGACCTACGAGCCCGATCGGGTCGGTGATTTCTACAGCCTGACTCCACGCGTGCTGATGCACCTGGACGATCTTGCCGCGACCGGTGTCGTCCAGCCTGGCAGCCGAGTGCGCTACCGGGAGCTCTGGCGCGGCGAAAGCGCCGCACTGGCGGCTTACCAGCAGGCACTGCAGCCCGGACTGCAAGCCCATCAACGTATCGAAACCGCCGGCGACAGCAACCGGCAGATAGGCGGCGCACTGGGCCGTGCGGAACGCTATCTGAACCTTGCGAGCCTGGCTGCGATTCTGTTGACGGGCGTTGCCGTCGCGCTGTCGGCTGCCCGCTTCGCCACCCGCCGCTTCGATGCCAGTGCGCTGCTCCGCTGTCTGGGCCTTTCCCGCCATGACGCGCTGCTGCTCTATACCTTGCAACTGGGCATGCTTGGCCTGCTGGCCAGCCTTGTCGGCGCCCTGCTCGGCTGGACCGCACAGCACGGGCTGTTCTACCTCCTGCGCGATCTGCTGGCGCAGGAGATTCCCCCCGGCGGCATCTGGCCCGCCGCAGCCGGTGTGGCCACGGGTCTGGTGGCGCTGGCGGGCTTTGCCCTTCCGCCATTGGCGGGGCTGGGTCGCGTACCGCCATTGCGGGTACTGCGCCGCGACCTGTTGCCGGTGCCACCCAGCGCCTGGCTGGTGTACGGCACGGCGATCCTGGCCCTCGGCCTGATCATGTGGCGGCTGAGCCTGGACCTGAAGATCACCCTGGCTCTGCTGGGCGGCGGCCTGTTTGCCACGCTGGTGCTGGGAGGCCTGTTGCTGCTCGGCCTGAAGGGTATGCGTCGCCTGCTTGCCGGCGCTTCGCTGAGCTGGCGGCTGGGTCTGGGTCAGCTGCTGCGGCATCCGCTTGCAGCGGCGGGACAGGCGCTTGCCTTCGGCCTGATCCTGTTGGCCATGGCACTGATCGCCCTGTTGCGCGGCGAGCTGCTCGACACCTGGCAGGACCAGTTGCCGGACGACGCACCCAACCATTTCGTACTCAACGTCTTGACTGCAGAAAAGGATGCCTTCGCCGAGCGAATCGACGCACTCTCCAGCCATGCCGCGCCACTGTATCCGGTGGTGCCGGGCCGACTCGTGGCGATCAATGGCGAGCCGGTCCGCCAGCTGGTCAGCAAGGAGTCCCAGGGCGAACGCGCGATTCGTCGCGATCTCAGTCTGACCTGGTCGGCCGACCTGCCAAAGGACAATCATCTGGTGGCTGGCCAGTGGTGGCATGAGCGGGCCGAGGCGGAGCTGCCAGGCGTGTCCGTCGAGGCCGAACTGGCCGAAAGCCTGCAGCTGAAGCTGGGCGACCAGCTGAGCTTCACCATAGGCGGGCTGACGCGTGACGCTCGCGTCACCAGCCTGCGCGAGGTCAACTGGGACAGCTTCCAGCCCAACTTCTACATGATCTTCGAGCCCGACACCCTGCAGGGCATGCCGGCCACCTACATGACCAGCTTTCACCTGCCACCAGGCAACGAGCGCGAACTGGTGGAGCTGGCGCGGGCGTTCCCGTCGGTGACCCTGCTCCAGGTGGAGGCGCTGCTGGCCCAGCTGCGCAGCATCCTCGCGCAGGTCTCGCTGGCGGTGGAGTACGTACTGCTGTTCGTGCTGGCGGCGGGGCTGGCCGTGCTCTTCGCCGGTCTGCAAGCGACACTGGACGAACGCATCCGCCAGGGTGCGCTACTGCGCGCGCTAGGGGCCGAACGGCGTCTGCTGCTGAGGGCGCGCCGAGCCGAGTTCGGATTGCTCGGTGCTGCCAGCGGCCTGCTCGCCGCGCTTGGCTGCGAACTGGTGAGCGCCCTGCTCTATCACTATGCGTTCGACCTGCGCTGGCAGCCGCATCCCTGGCTGTTGTTGTTGCCGCTGATCGGCGCGCTGCTGGTCGGCAGCGCCGGGCTGATCGGCACGCGTCGCGCCCTCAACGCGAGCCCGTTGAGCGTACTGCGCGAGAACTGAAGCGCTACAATCGGCGCTTTTGCAGCGAGGTCGGAATTCAATGAGCCGTTATCGCCCACCCCGCCCGGCCGGCACGCCGCTGATCACACCAGAAGGCGAGGCCCGGCTGCGCGCCGAATTGCACGAACTGTGGCATGTCAGGCGACCACAGGTTACCCAGTCGGTCAGCGAAGCCGCCGCCCAGGGCGACCGTTCGGAGAACGCCGAGTACACCTACGGCAAGAAAATGCTGCGCGAGATCGACAGCCGTGTTCGCTTTCTGACCAAGCGTCTGGAAAAGCTGAAAGTCGTCAGCGAACGACCCAGCGACCCCAACAAGGTGTACTTCGGTGCCTGGGTGACGCTCGAGGATGAAGACGGTGAGCAGGCGCGCTACCGCATTGTCGGTCCCGATGAGCTGGACCTGCGCCAGGGCATGATCAGCATCGATTCACCCCTCGCCCGCGCACTGGTTGGCAAGGCGCTGGACGCCGAGGTGCAGGTGCAGACGCCGACCGGAACAAAGCTCTGGTACGTCGTCGCCATCGATTACCCATGACCAGGCAGTCAGATACAGAACATTTAGTCACGATAATCGTCGATCATGCAGGCTTTAAACACGCATGTTCTGCGAAAAAGCCAGATCATCACCTAATCACCCACTCCGGCGTTTCGCTTCGTAACAGGCACACCCAACCTGCCTGATAGCGCAACGCTAGCCGCATCGCTGCGATCCGCCAGTTAGAGCGGACGCTGCCGAGTGGGTCGGCTCTGGCACGAATGCTGCGCTGGCAAGGGCGCAGTACGCGCCATGCGCGGTGAACGGCAAGGGACTGCCCCATAGCCCGATTCACATTCGAAGAGTGCGTCCATGAACAAGAACAAAACCTTGCTCGCCCTCTGTCTCGGAAGCGCCCTGGCGCTTTCCGGTCAGGCATTCGCTGCCACCGGCAGCGGCTACACCGCCACGAAGTACCCGATTGTGCTCGCCCACGGCATGCTGGGTTTCGACAGTCTGCTGGGCATCGACTATTGGTATGGCATCCCCAGTGCGCTGCGCCGAGACGGCGCGCAGGTCTACGTCACCGAAGTCAGCCAGCTCAACACATCGGAACTGCGTGGCGAGGAACTGCTGGCCCAGGTCGAGGAAATCGTTGCTATCAGCGGCAAGCCGAAGGTCAACCTGATCGGCCACAGCCACGGCGGACCGACCATCCGGTACGTGGCTGGCGTACGGCCGGACCTGATCGCCTCGGTCACCAGCGTCGGCGCGCCTCACAAGGGCTCGGACGTCGCCGACCTGATCCGCAAGGTTCCAGAAGGTTCGGCCGGCGAAGCGGTGATCGCTGGGCTGGTGAACGCCATGGGGGCCTTCATCAACTTCGTCTCCGGCAGTTCCAGCAGCGCTCCGCAGAACTCCCTGGGTTCGCTGGAATCGCTCAACAGCGAGGGCGCGGCCCGCTTCAATGCCAAGTTCCCCCAGGGCATACCCACCACCGCATGCGGCGAAGGCGCTTACAAGGTCAATGGCGTGCACTACTACTCCTGGAGCGGCACCAGTCCGCTGACCAATCCGCTGGACGTGAGCGACGCCATGATGGGCGCCGGCTCGCTGGCCTTCAGCGGACCCAATGACGGGCTGGTCGGACGCTGCAGCTCGCACCTGGGGATGGTGATCCGCGACAACTACCGCATGAACCATCTGGACGAGGTCAACCAGTTCATGGGGCTGACCAGCCTGTTCGAGACCGATCCGGTCAGCGTCTACCGCCAGCACGCGAACCGATTGAAGAACGCGGGGCTCTGACGCAGCCGTTTCCTTGAACCAGGCCGGGATCATCGATCCCGGCCGCTACCGAAAGGCGAGTCCATGAGCAGATCCATCCTTCTGTTGCCGCTGGCCATCGCGCTGGGCCTGGGCTTCTTTATCGCCCGGCCCGAATCCACCGTGACGCCGGTGGCAGAAGCACCCGCATCGTCTCCCGCCGCCAACCTCACTGCCGCTCGTCCTGCCCAGCGCACAACGACCGGCGCGGCACCGCAGGTCATGGCGAAGCTGCCCGCCTCCTTCAAGGGCACCGAGGTCGACGGCCAGTTCCAGCTGGACGCCGCCGGCAACCTGATCATCGGTCCAGAGCTGCGCCAGCTGTTCGACTACTTCCTCAGCGCCATTGGCGAGGAGCCGCTCAAACAGAGCATCGAGCGCCTGCGGCGCCATATCGCTGCGCAATTGCCGGAGCCTGCCCAGGCGCAGGCACTTGCCATGCTCAACCAATATCTCAACTACAAGCGCCAACTCGTTGATTTCGAAGCGCAGCATCCTCGGGTTGCGGACCTCGCCTCGATGCGGGACAGGTTGAGCGCCATACAAGCGCTGCGCGCGCACGCGCTCGATCCGGCGACTCACCAGGCGTTCTTCGGCCTGGAAGAAGCCTATGACCATTTCAGTCTGGAGCGGTTGGCCATTCGCTTCGATCCCGCGCTGGACAGCGATGCCAAGGGTCGCGCGATCGACCAGCTGCGAGCCGGGCTGCCCGCTGAACTGCAGGACCTGCTGATTCCCCAGCTGCAGACCGAACTGCGTGAGCAGACCACCGCCCTGCTGGCGAACGGAGCGGGTCCACAGCAGCTGCGGCAGCTGCGCCAACAACTGGTCGGCAGCGAGGCAGCGGATCGGTTGGAGGCACTGGATCTGCAACGACGGCAGTGGCAGCAGCGCGTCGCCAGCTACCAGGAGGAGCGTACCCGTATCGAAACCGCCCGCGGGCTGGATGAGGTCGAACGCCGTGCTGCCGTCGAACGGCTTGAAGCACAGCGCTTCAGCGACAGTGAGCGCCTGCGTCTGCTCGCGGTTGTGCAGGAGGATCGGACTCGCTGAGCGAGTCAGTTGGCGGCGGTCTTGCGGTCCGCCTCCAGCAGATAGCGTTCGCGCCGGTAGGCCAGGTAGTACTTGTTGACGCTGTTGACGTAGGCCACGACTCCCATGCCGACTGTTTCCATGGCGATGCGCTCGACCTGGAAGAACCACTGGTCCGGGTTGAGGCCGCGCCGCCTGGCTTCGGCGCGCATGCTCTGCACGCGCTGCGGGCCCAGGTTGTAGGCAGCGAGGATGAACGCCATGCGCTCGCGCTCGTTCAACCGCGGGCTGGCGAAATGGTTGCGACGGATATTGGCCAGGTACCTGGCGCTGGCCTGCACATTGTTGTCCAGCTGCTGGACGTTGCTCACGCCCATTGCGCGCGCGGTCGCCGGCGTCACCTGCATCAGGCCGGTGGCACCACCTGCGCCTCGTGCGGCGGGGTTGAGCGTCGACTCCTTGAACGCCAGCGCGGCCAGATTCAGCCAGTCCAGCTCGATCTGCTCGGCGTAGCGCTGCAGGGTTGGGCGGACCTTTTCCAGGCGCTGGCGGCCAACCCGATCCAGCGGATACTGCACCTTGTACAGTCGCCGGTAGACCCGTTCGAAGGCTGCATCCTGATTGTCGGGAAGGTCATAGTCCTTCAGAAACCGATCGGCACTGGCCCGGAGCATGCTGGCCTCCTTGCGCACGAACCAGTGCATGCTGGTCTTCTCGCCAAGGCTCAGGTGCTGCTCGATGCGCAGCTTCGGCATGACCTTGGCCCAGCGCTGGGCGATGGTCTGCTCGACGACTGTCGCCGGGTAGACCCCGGCCTGCACCATCTCCAGCACATCCTCCACCGCCAGCGTCGGGTCGACCCACTCGGCGACAATGGGGGCCAGCTTGCGCTCCATCAGCTGCTTGTTCAGCTGCGCCAGTGCAGGCCCGGCCGCGCTGCCCGGCGGCAGCGCCAGGCTGCGCCCGGAGAGCTGTTCGAGGCGCTGGTAGCGCGGCCCACCCTGGCGGCTGACCAGCACCAGGGCAACGTCGCTGACCACCGGTCGGCTGCGGCTGATGCCCTTCATACCGTTCAGTGGAAGCAGCTCCCCGGGCGCAACCAGATCCCCTTCGCCGCGCTGCAGCGCTCCGAGCAACTGGTCCTTAGCCTTGGGAATGATCTTGAGGGTGATGGCCTTTCCGGATGCGGCGTTGCGGTTCAGGTACTGTTCGAAGGCGCGCAAGCGGGCGTACTCCACGCCGATCGCCTCGCCCTTGATCTCACCGGAGCTGTTGCGGCTCTGGTTGACCAGCACTCGCAACACGCCGCTGCGGCGGATTTCGGCGAGATCACGTACCTTGTCGCTCGATTGCCAGGCCTCCGGTCCGGCCATGCGGGCGCTTGCCGTGAGCGGCAGCGAACCCAGCAACAGACAGAGCAGAAGTGGCAGCAATCGTGACATCGAAGATGTACCGGTTTGGGACACGAAGAACGCTGATGCGGTGCTCCCTGCCCGCAAAAGGTGGCAAAGATTCGCACAGCTCGAACGAATGCGCCAGTTTCGCCTGAAAAACTGGTTTAGCTATATTTCCTATCTATTTGATTTAAATAACATTTACTTTTTAGAGGTTCTCATGCAACTCGTGGATATCGGCGTCAACCTGACTCACCGCTCGTTCGCCTCCGCCCCCTCCGCGGTGGTGGAGCGCGCCAGAGCCGCCGGTGTGACCCAGATGGTGCTGACTGGCACGAGCCTCGCGGAAAGCGAAGCCGCCCTGACCTTGTGCCGTGAACTCGACGAATCCCGCCAGCACCTGTTCAGCACCGCCGGAGTGCACCCACATGACGCCAGCCAGTGGACCGGGGACAACGCCAGCCAGCTGCGCGCTCTTCTGGCCGAGCCCGAGGTGCGTGCCGTCGGTGAGTGCGGGCTGGACTTCAACCGCGACTTCTCGCCCCGACCGCAACAGGAACGCGCCCTGGAAGAGCAGCTGGAACTCGCAGTGGAAAGCGCAATGCCGGTGTTCCTCCACGAACGGGACGCCAGCGAACGACTGGTGGCGATCCTGAAACCATTCCGTGATCGGCTGAGTGCAGCGGTCGTGCATTGCTTCACCGGCGACAAGCGGGCGCTGTATGCCTATCTCGACCTCGATCTGCACATCGGCATCACCGGCTGGATCTGCGACGAGCGCCGCGGCACCCATCTGCATCCGCTGGTGCGCGACATCCGCGCGGACCGACTGATGCTGGAAAGCGACGCCCCCTACCTGCTGCCACGCAGCCTGCGGCCGAAGCCGAAAAGCGGGCATAACGAACCGGCCTATCTGCCAGAGGTGCTGCGTGAGGTGGCCTTGCATCGTGGTGAAAGCGAAGCCCAGTTGGCAGAACAAACGACACTGACAGCGCGCCGATTCTTCGGCCTGCCTGACCTCGATTGATTCACAAAAATCCACTCAAGCTCGGCGCCAGCCAGCCGTTAATTATTCCGTCGCGCCGAAAGCGCTAATGCGCTCCGGCAACCCTCAATAGAAGAAGAGCAGCCATGGCCGTTTGGATTCGCGATCTGTCGCTCAAGTACAAGTTCTGGGCGCTCAACATGGTGAGCTTCGTCATCGCCCTGTTGCTGGTGCTTTACGCCGTGCAGTTGGAGCAGAGCGCACGCAGTGCCGATGCCCGCAGTGCCGCCCAGGCGCGCGCAAGCGTGCTGGCAGCCTGGCCGAATGACGCGGCATTGCCGCAGGCCGCTGATCTGACCCTCTATCCCGCGGGGCAGCGCGCCGTGATCGGACGTCAGTCACTGGCCGACTCCGGCTGGACAGCACTGGACCACGACCGCCTGTTTTCCAACCATCCGCTGATCGGTGTGGAAATGCTCACCCGCCCCGATGGCCGGAAGCTCGCGGTAATGGCACGCGCGCCCAGCGTGATCCAGGTGCTCGGGCAACATTTCTTCAGCTATGCCGCTGCGGTGGCCGTACTGATGCTCGGCCTGCTCGCCGCCTCGCAATTGCTGATCCGCTTCCTGCTCAGCCACCTCAACACGCTGAAGGACGTCATGCTGCACGTCGAGCGCAGCGGCGATCTGCAGGCTCGCGTTCCGCTGGACAGCCGTGACGAGGTCGGCCAGATGGCCGGCGCGTTCAACGCCATGCAGGGCGGCTATCAGCGCGTCGTCAGCACGGTTGCCCAGGCCGCCGCGCGTCTCGACGAGGGCGCCAGCCGCCTTGCACTGAGCATGAATGACGTGCACAACGGCATGCGCGGCCAGCAGGGCGAGACCGATCAGGCCGCCACCGCGATCAACGAAATGAGCGCCACGGTGCATCAGATCGCCGAACATGCGCGCGAAACCCGTGATCAGTCGCAGAATGCCGACCGTCTCGCCGGCGACGGCCATCGCGTGGTCGGGCGGGTGGAGAAGTCCATTTCCAGCCTGTCCCAGGGCGTACAGCAGACCGGCGAGATGATCGAACAGCTCGCCGCCGACAGCCAGAAGATCAACGGCGTGGTCAGCGTGATTCACAGCATCGCCGAGCAGACCAACCTGCTGGCGCTCAACGCTGCGATCGAAGCCGCCCGCGCCGGTGAGCAGGGCCGCGGTTTCGCCGTGGTGGCCGACGAGGTGCGCAACCTGGCCAAGCGCGTGCAGGATTCCACCGACGAGATCACCCAGATGATCACCGGTCTGCAATCGATGACCCGCGATGCCGTGGAATTCATGCAGGAGAGCTCGCTCAAGGCCGATGATTGCGTACGCGAGGCCCACGAGGCCGCCCAGGCCCTGGAGGCCATCGCCGAAGCCGTGGCGCAGATGCGCGAAAGCAACACGCAGATCGCCGTGGCCGCCGAGCAGCAGAGCCAGGTCGCCGAGGAACTCAACCGCTCGGTTACCGGCATTCGCGACGTCACCGAGCGCACCGTGGAGCAGACCGTCAGCTCCGCCAGCACCAGCGCCGAACTCGCCGCCCTGTCCACCGACCTCAGTCGCGCCATCGGCCAGCTCAGGCTCTGAGGTACGCCCCGCGCCGCGTGCACCACAACGCGGCGCGGCCTGCCCGAAAAACAGGCAGCACCCCGTCTCATGCCCCATGAAGGGGCGTCTCGCCAGCCTTGGTTCAGCGCAAAAGCCGCTGACGCCTGTCCATCGCGCCTTGGCACCGCTCTTGCTTTGTCGATCATGCAGGCGAAGCTGCTGCGACAATTCGAAATAGCCGACTAGGGTTCCGACTCGCTCGCGAGTGGCTGGTCCGAGAGTTGGCGACCTCCAGTGAGGTTACACGGCGGGATAAAAGCCCGGGAGAACAGCGTGATCCGCACGCAGCTCCTGCGCCATCCCCAAACACTGGAGGGTTTGCCATGTGCCCGCTCGTATCGGCTCTGCCACTCGCCGCTCTACCCGCCCCCGCGGCCGCCTCGCAGTGGGGCACCTGCCCATGCGCCTGATCAATCGAACGCCGAGCCGCAGCGGCTGGCTTGCTCTGGCCATACTGCCCTTCGCCCTGTTGCTGGCGCTGTACCTGACCAGCTCTACCCAGCGCCTGGAGATCAATCCCAACGACAAGCTGCTGCCCAGCTTCGGCCAGATGAGCGCGGCTGTCGAACGCCTCGCCTTCACCCCGGACAAGCGCTCGGGCGACTACCTGTTCTGGCAGGACACCGCCTCCAGCCTCAAGCGCCTCGGCACCGGTCTTGCCATTGCGGCAGTGGCCGGCCTGTGCCTGGGTATCGTTGCCGGTACCCTGCCACTGTTCAGCGCGCCGCTCTCGCCGTTGCTCACGGTGCTGTCGATGGTGCCACCGCTGGCGATCCTGCCG
>CEQA01141539.1_pt1 | contig 10904 bp, 15 predicted proteins | sample 530501 | NCBI WGS metagenome assembly CEQA01 (sample SAMEA2620227, study PRJEB7988) | marine metagenome | isolation source: saline water (ENVO:00002010), including
ATGAGTGCGGTATCTCAAGAATTGACAAGATTGTTTGGGTTAGTCCCACAAGTAGAAACTGTTGAAGTAATTGAAACAGAATTAGGACAATTTGAAATTGTTCAAGTAAGCAGTTTAGGCGGTGCAGTATGGATAGCCAATAGGTTAGATGAATTTGCAGCACCCCGCTACTTTTACAATCATCAAGAACTTGAAGTATTCAAAGGAGGATTTGAAGATGAAAGATGAAAAGATAATAGCAAGGATTCCTAGAAATGCTAATGAAGAATTAGTAATAAGAACATTTGAATATTGGAATATTAAAGTTATGGATATGAGATGGTTCAATAATGGGAATCCAACAAGAAAAGGATTAAGAGTAAATTTAAAAGAAGCCGAGACATTATGGAAGGCAATTAAAAAAGGAATAGGTGATGAAAATGGAAACAATAAACTCAATGAAGACGAAACTGAAAGCGAAACTTGAAGAAGGAACTCATGTATCGCCAGAAGTATATGTAAATTTAGCAATGCTATCTAATACATATACTGATAAATTAATCAATGCAGCAGTCGCTGTATTTGAAAAAGATAAACTATATGACCGAATGAATAAAAGTCATGTGTATGAAGCACATTTTATATTACATCAAGGTGAATAAATGGAATTAATAGTTATTTTTATGTTTGTTTATATGTTGCTTAGAAGTAGGCGTGGGAGTGGATTGTGGTGACTCTTGCTAAATTTGCTAGAATGTGTGATGTGTTAGAAAATCAAACACCAACCAATAAGATAAACACTATTGTTGGTGCAATGCCAGCCTTTGAAGATAAAGGTAGGTTGATGTATATTTTAGCACAAGAATATGAAATTAATAATATAGGAAATAAAAGAGCAATTACTTGGATTGCCGAAGCATTAGGTCTATTTGAAGAAGAGGTAGATAATGCAGTTTATACATGGGGAGATATTGGGGAAGCAATATTAGAAATAGATGAAGGTAATGAAACTGATTCAGATATAACATTAACAACAATGATTCATCTATTAGAAAATGATTGTTCTTCTATTCAGAATGATTCATTTATACTTTTTAAGGAGCATCTAAATAAGATGAGTGCTAGGGAAAAGAAATGGTTCATTAGATATTGGTTAAGAACACCGAGAAACGGAGTAAATAATAAAATACCATTAAAGGCTATGGCTAAATATTATGGTAAAGGTGTAAGAGAAATTGAGAAGTTTTATCATTTTAATAAGGCATTTGAAATATGTGTTGATTTAGAAAATGGTAATGACCCTGAATGTATTTTACATCATGGACAGTTTGTAAATCCTATGTTGGCTAAGGCTAGAAAAGGAAAAGAAAGACCTAAAGAATATATTGTGGATATAAAATATGATGGAAACCGTTATCAAATCCATGCAGACTTTAGGCAAGATAGTGTTATTATATTTAATAGAAAGGGAAAGATTGTAACAGACCAATTCCCTGATGTTGTTGATTTAATTAAGAAGGGAGGCGTATTATGTTCACCATCTCAAATAGTAGATGCTGAAATATATCCTGTTAATAGAGATGGCTCTCCTGCTGACCATAAGTTAATGGCAAAGAGAGTGCATAAGAAAGATAAAGCAGAAGCAGTACAACAATGTCCTGTCAAATTAGCGGTGTTTGATTTGCTATCTCTTGAAGGAATATCTTACTTAGATAATCCTTTATCAGAAAGACTTAAGGTATTAGATGAAGTTGTAGAAGATGAATACTTGGCTAAAATATTTAAAGAAGGCTCAATTCAATCAGCATATAATACTGCTATTGATTTAGGTTTTGAAGGAATTATGATTAAAGATTCTACTATGCCATATCAACCCGGTAAAAGAAGTAAAGGATGGTTAAAGTATAAACCACCTAGATTTAACTATGATGTTGTTATTACATCAGCATCATATGGTGATGGTAAAAGAAGTCATGTGTATGGAACCTATGGAATATCTGTAAAGGATGGTGCTGACTATGTATCTGTTGGTAAGGTTGGAACAGGGTTTTCTGATTACGATTTAGAATGGCTAACTACTGAATTAAGAAAGATAGTAGATAGTTATGAAGGAGAAACATTTCATTTCTTACCTAGGATTGTAATAGAAGTAACTTGTGATTTAGTTACAACTGATGCTGATAATAACATAGGTTTGCGATTTCCTAGATGTATGAGAATTAGGAGAGACAAGTATGCTTCGGAAGCCGACACCCTAGATACCTTGAAGGAGGCGATGTAAAGTGATTAAAGAGGGGTCAATGACCCTATTAGACGCTATACCTTATCATTGCGTTAAAATTGAGGGTAGGATGGCCTTTTTGAAGAGGGTCGGTGATGAGAAGCGTGGTCGCTTCAAAAAAATGGATGCAAAATTAGTCCCGTATGTGGACGAAAAAGGAGAACTTATTGTTCCAAAACCTCCACCAGTTAATAGAAAGCGAATGACTAGATTTCATTATATGAAAGTAATCAAGGAATGCATCGAATTACCAATTTCTCATGATTTGGCTTATTATGTAGCCGAACATCTTGAGTCTATTGTATCTGCATTAGCAGATAGAGCAGAGGTTAATGCAAGAAATAATGGGGATGACCGTATTACTTCTGCTCATTGGTATTGGTTAGAGTTATCGCCTGAACAGGGTTATGGTAAATGGATAAATAACATAGAATATGCAAAGGATTATAAGGAATATCTTACTATGGAACAAATGAAACCGGAGGATTCTGATGATGTATGATACTAAACTTGAAGATGTTCTTATTGAATACGGTGGTGCAGATATTATAACATATATGATATATGCAGTACCCGGACATAGAGACTTAATTATTTTAAGGTCAGGTATTGAAGACATTTATCGTTGGGATTATTTCATTAATCTAGAAGAAATAGATGAAGATACCGCAAAAGCATATGATGTTAAAAGAGGATGGAAATTGTCTTTTATATTTACTAGAGACATTAAAGAATATGATATGGCTGAGTGGATTTCAAAAGGACTAGATGAGTTAAGAGTAAAGTATGAATTATTAGAAATAAGAGAGGTAATATCAGATGTATAATGATGACCAATTAGTAGGTATTCTAATCTCTATTGCAAAGCCTGAGATACATATATCCAGAGCAGACAATACTAACATAGGTTATAGAGTTAGAATAAGAGTAAACATTAGAGGTTCTGAATCTTTTTTGAAAGGAGTCCACCGTAGTCTCCTTCAAAAAGGAATAGAATCTAAGTATAAGGATAAAGAACATAAGAGTAGACCAAGACCAATATTAACTATTGGTGGGCTAATAAATAATTGGAAGTTAGCGCAGTTAGTACCCGATAACTTAGCAGATGCAAAAGATTGTTGGTCGGACTTAAAAGAAATTATAAAAATAGTTGATGATGGTGGTCATCATACTTTAGAAGGATTAGATAGAATTTTAAAATTAAAAGGTGAAATCTAAATGTATATACCAAACGAGGCTGATGTAATAGTGTTAGAAAATGTAACTCATGAAACCTTAAAAGAAGGTTGTAAAGAATGTGGTTATAGACATATTGTTTTTCAGGCTTGCATTAGTATAGAACAAAATAGTAAAGTCTTTTTCCTAAATGTAGAATGTCCAAATTGTGATGTAGAATACAAGGACATTATGATGGTGAGAGATTTAGATTATCAAGGTGGTATTGAGGATGATAGGAGCATCTATAAATAGACCACTAATAATAGTAGGCAAAGAAGGAACGAAGAAAAAGGAACAGGCTTTATCTTTCTTTGATGACCCTATTATAAAATACGCTAATGAGTTTGATATAGAAGATGTTTTTAGTATTCCTTTAGAGAGAGGAATAATAATACTTGAGGCTCACTTCAAACCAAAAACAGAATTAATAGTAGATACTTTGTTGAAGTATCGTGGGCAAATAGTTTTAACTTCTGCTAATCAAAAAGATGTTCCAAAGAAAATTTTCTCTTTATGTAAATTGAAGAGAGCAGGGAAAAGCAAACTGCAAACAGAAATTAAAAGTCTTGCTCCGAACTGTGATGAGCCAGAAGATTACTTCAAAAATGTGTTTGAGATAACACATGACTATTTGAAAAATAAGAATAGGGATGAAGTTTGTTTAAAGTTAAAACTTAACAAGCCTCCCGATATTCAAATGCTTTCTTGGTTGGTTGCTAATCTGCACCCAAACAAATTAGCATATTTGGATGCAAAGGTAAAACGAAGATGGTCGCAAGACTACTTCTATGAATTGTTGGCTTATGCACATAATGGTGTTATTGCTAGGGGTGTTACTATTCCTCAAAGAAGAGGATATGATACAGATGCTAAAATATGTACTAAACTTGGACTTAAAAGAAACGAGAAGTATATATTAGAACAACTTAAGCAAGACCCAGAATTTGTAAAATATATGAAGACTAAATTAAATCATGCTCAAAAAAGAAGAGCAAAAATACCGGACAAAGTTAGGCTTCAAAAGAAAAAAGATAGTCCGGTAGGATTAGATAATTGGATGTGAATAGATGTTATGGACAGAAAAATATAGACCTCAACAATTAGATGAAATAATAGGGCAAGATAATTTTGTTAATGATGCAAAGCATTGGAAAGAAGGTATGCCTAATTTATTATTATATGGAGAGGCAGGTATTGGTAAAACTGCTGCTGCTGGAGTAGTAGCAAATTATGTATTAGGTAATGATAAAGAAGGAAATTTTTTTGAGATTAATGCTTCTGATGATAGAAGGCTTGAAGTAGTTAGAACTACTATCAAAGAAATATCTTCTTCTATGAAACTAGGAGATGTACCGCATAAGATTATATTGCTTGATGAAATGGATGGTATGACCCCCGATGCTCAGAATGCATTGAAAAGACTTATGGAGCGTTATAGTGCTAATGTACGGTTTATCATTACTTGTAATCATAGGCACAAAATTATCTATCCTTTACAATCTAGATGTGCTAACTATGGTTTTAATAGACTATCAGTTAGCATGATAAAGATAGCATTGGAGAGAGTCCTAGTAAAAGAGGGTATAGATAATATAGAATCCTCCCAGTTGGAAGAGTTTATAGGTAGTCTTGATGGTGACTTGCGTAGAGGAATCACGGAATTACAAGCCTCGATTTCTAGTAATACTCCATTATCAATGCAAATAGAGAGAATGCAAGAACCATACAATGATTTGTTGCAACATATTCTCAATGAACAATATGAATTAGCCCTCAAAAAATTACATGATATGATACACTTATCGGTAGATATGAAAACAATATGTGTAGGATTACATGATGTTATAGTAAAACATTCTTTACCCCCTGCAAAGAAATTTAAATATCTAAGAGTAATAGGAGAATCTGAATGGAGAAGTGATAATATGACTCCTAAAGTATTAGCATCATGGATGGTAGGGCAATTAATATAAGGTGATTAAATGAAGATATTTGATTTAAACGAAGATGGTAAAATAGATAGGAAAGACCTTCATCATGTTTTTATGAGATATGAATGGATTATTTTTTCCGGTCTATTATTAACGATAGTACCAATGCTAAATGTATTGGGATATACTAATATTGATTCAGATGTATTTTGGGCATTAGCCGGATTATGTTTAACAATAGAAGGTATAATAGAATTATACTATGAGCAAAGACATTGGATTGCGGTTAAGAAAGAAATAGAGCAGGATGAAGAAAGATGAATGGCGAAGATGTAGAAGATTGGTCAGAAAAACATTTTGGTAGTTTAGCATTAGTAAGAACAGTAGTAGGTTTTATTAATTTAATAGTAGCGTGTATAATTATGGGTGAGTTATTTGGGTGGCTATAAAAGAAAACATTTAGTTGATTGCGAGTGTTGTGGAAAATGGAATTCAGCATATCCATATTCCGTAAAAAACTGGCCTAAATATTGTGATGATTGTTTAGAAAATAGGAAGTATGAAAAATGAAAGAAATATGTATGTGTAAAAAGTGTCAAACAAGATTAGAAGATTTCGGTTTTACTTTTGGGGGAGTAGAATGAGTCAATCTTGGGAAGATTACTACGAAGCGAAAAAGAAATATAAGAAAAATAGGAAATATTGGAAGTGAAAATATGGAAGAAAAGGTAAATATGGAAATAGCCAAAGCCGCACAGGTTTTGGAAATGGAAGTCTCTGAAGTAGAGACTAAGTATATGGATATATGCGACCAAAATCAACTGAATCCAGTTGATGATTGGAAATTAGCATTGTCCTTATTCAGACAATGGTTTAGTGGTGCGTACGCCTACAAAGATACGCCCGAAGAAGAAAGGTCTAGTGGTAATTCACTAGTTAAGAGAGCAGTAGGATATTTCATATCCTTAGATGCAGCAAGAGATATGGCTGCTATGCAGAATGAAAGGATTAAGAATGAGTATCTGAGAGATTCAGTAAATTCTTTTTCTCTTGGAAAGGTTGCTATTGCAGAAGAGTCTGGTGAAGGCGGATATGTAATTAGAAGGATGCATAAGGGAGAAGAGCAAGAAAAGAACATTGCTGAACTACCTACTAATAACCATGAAGTTGAAGTAGGAAAGTGGATTGTACCCCTTGATAGTATGGCTCAGTATTCATCTGGCCCAAATCCTAACTATGGTAAACCTTTACCCGCAGAACAATTTAGAATGGCAGGTGTATTTATTGGTAGTGTAGATGGAACAGAAGGAGTTTATTACTTCTCATATAAGGGACAACACAGTAAGACCTTTAATCCACAGACTTTCCATCCGGTGCATTTTGACTGCATTCCTGATAGTAATAATCCAGATAGGATTTATGGATTTAAGTCAGGCACAATGGAGAGTTTAGTGTATAATGCTGATTTGGCAGATGATGATGCTAATAAGCAACCTACCCCATCAGTAGAAGATTTGCAGAATCATGTGATGGAACACGCTATGGCTCATTACAGCCCATTAGTAGACTTAGGTAGGCATCACGCTGAATCAGAAGGTAAGCCTTATGCACAGCGTTTTGTTATTACAGATGGTTCTGTATCTAGTGTTAATATGACCCCAAATAAGTTTGGTACACGAAGGGTTACTGTAACTGACCTAAACTCTGATTTCGATTATGAAGGTGGAGCATGGGCCGGAACAACTTGTTGGGTTCCAAGCCATATAGAGATTGATTATGGTATTGGCTCTACTGTTATTCTTGTTGGACGAACCTCTCAAGGTAAGACACAAGATGGCGGCATTGGTGATGTAACGCTAAATGTTAGCGGTGTTCTTTGTTTAGAGAATCGTGGCGTTGTTGCAGAACCTTATGAAGCAGCAGAAGAAGATTTAGATTGGTTCTAGAACTAATCTATCCTATCGGCAGTAGTGGCCGACAATGGGGTGCGAAGCCCCAAACATGGTGATTAAAATGTATAAAATAGAAAATGGAATAATTCACGGTAGTAGTTATGCTACATTATTGAGAACTGTTGAGTTTATTACTTGGCGGTTAAATGAAGAAACTGGAGAATATTGGGTAAAATTTCATCTACCCTCCAGTAAAGAAATTAGAATTAAAGTAGATGAAGAATCACTCAGAGAAATAATTGATGAGTGGGCAGAATATGGATTAGAATTAGAATTAGGTGATATAGGTGTGGACTACTGAACAAAAAGGAGATGCAGTAAAAGCAGATAAGATTGCTCAAACCGAAGAGATTGATTTTGGTAAAGAGCAAGAGGAATGGAACAAGCAATATGCTAAGATGTTCCTAACAAGAAAGGATAAGAGAGCCAGATTAGTATTAGGTATATGGGGTAAACCTAAAACTGGAAAGACTGGCCTTTCTCTTGATTTCCCAGATAGACCCATCTATGTCCTTGATTGGGATAGAGGCGTTGAATCTACTTGGAAGGAACATCACAATGCTACTGATAGGATTAAAATATACTGTCCTATTTCTAGAGATAAAAGAAATGTTATAGATATTAATAAGTCTGAGAAAGACTCTTTAATGTTTATTAATATGGTTAGGCAACAAATAGCAGATGGTGAAAATCCTGTATTTGTATTTGATGGAGTAGATACTTATTTCAATTCCTGTTTGCTAAAGGTAAACAATGACCCAACTAAGGTCACAAAAGTAATGCCTTGGCAATATGGTGAAAGAAACAAGACATTCCAATTTATGATGGAATCAGTCTATTCTTTAGATTGTGATGTTATTTATATCACTCACGAAAAGGAACAGTATATTGATAATACTGTTGTCGGTTTTGTACCTGCATGGCAGGATTGGGGTGGTAAACTAGAACAAGAAATTAGATGTTATAGTAGAGAAGAAAAAGGAGAAATTAAGTATTTTGCTAAGTTAATTGGTAGCAGAACTAATGGTAATCTTGTTGGAACTATTTGGACAACTAGAGAAGGAAAACCCCCTAATGTAGTTTGGAATGGATTACCCGAATTACGAGAGGGAACGATATGAAAATGAAATTTACAGTTAATAAGAAAGACTTTGTAGCGGCACTAAACGCCGTTACTTTGAAAGGGAAATATAAAAGCGCACATACTTCTAAGTTAGGTAATATAAGTAATGATGTGGCCGGAGCGATAAGCGATGATGGCAACACATTAACTCTTAGTAACGCCAGCGATACACTCGCTGCTATGTGTAAAACAAATATAAATAATTATGAATCGTCTGGTCTAGAAGAAGAGAAAAAATTCATGTTCTTCTTTGAAGTAGAAAGAGCATTGAAATATCTCAAAACATTCAAGTATGAAGATATGTATGTTACAATTACGCAGTCTAATTTAATTTTGAAGACAGAAAGACAAAGGGCGCAAATTCCTTTGTTGGTTCAGCATTCAGGTATAGGAGCAATTAGTAAAATTTCGACTATGCAAATAGACCATACATCAGAAGAGTTTCCTACATTTGGAAGAACGCTTTTTGAAAGCAGAATTGTTTTAGAGGGAGATGAATTATCTGAAGCAATTAAAAATTGTAGTATTGTTGGTAATGCTACATATAAATTAAACTTTAATAAGGATGCATTAACTCTAGCGTCTGTTAATTTTCATCAAACCGAGAATTATAAGGTGACTGTGCCTATTATAAGCGGTGAAGGTGAAGAAGCAACTCTTGAGTTTTCAGCGCCCTTAGATAAGTTTTGTTCTGGGACTATGTTTCTTTATTTAAAGGATGATAGTCCTATATTACTTTGTGGGGTAGATAGAAAATTACTAGTAGCCCCATATATTAGAGGATGATTAATATGATAATTAGTGCAATAGATAAAGATAATATGTTCGCCCTTAGATGGCGAGATGAAAATAATAATAGACAGGAAAAAACTGTATTGTACTCTGATTTTAGTCCTTATTTTTATATCTTAGCAAAAGAAATTGAAAGGTCTAGTATAACAATTACAGAGTTTGTTAATGGTAGAAAAGATTCTTTTCGTATAGATATATCTTATGAGGTTGATGGTTCTGTATCTCTTGATGGTAGGCCATTAAAGAAAGTTACTTGGACTCCACCAAAGCCCACATATACTAGAGAACTTAAAAAACAATGGGAGAAAACATTTGAAGCAGATGTTCCTTTTCATTATAGGTATGCAATAGATAATTTAACTGTGTTACCAGAATATGAACTTAGGAAATTTTATTGGGATTTAGAATGGCAACAAGGTGGAAAATACGATGGGGCAATTACTTGTATTTCTTATTATGATAACTATGATAAGAAATCTAAAGTTTTATGGTGGACTCCTGAAGAACATGAACACTCAACCAATTTCCGTTTTGATTCAGAAAAACAAATGTTGATATATTTTATGGGGCAAATAAATGATAAAGACCCCGATATGTTAATAGCATGGTTCGGGTCAAAATTCGACTTGCCTAAGTTAATTGAAAGAATCCATGCTAATGGTCTTGACCCTAGAAAACTATCTCCTTACAATAATGTAAAAGGAGTGTATTTTGATACTAATGAAGGCGGTCTAAAGTTATCCAAAGCAGTAAATAATTATAGTCCAATTGAACAACCAATTAAAGGTAGATTAATTCTAAATCTTGACCTTGCGTTTGAAAGACAATGGAATGATGCACAAAGAGGGACATTACCTTCATTGGCTTTGGATTATGTGTCGGAGTTTGTATTAGGCGAAAAGAAATTGGTTAGTGAAAAGTTTCCAGATAAGAATGATTTCTTTCAAAAAGGCTGGCTTGAAGATACTGAAACTTATTTAGATTATGCAAAGAAAGATGTTGATTTGATTGTTAGATTAGACGAAGAAAATTATACATCTGAAGCAGTTATCGCTTTACAGCGTCTTATTGTTGCGCCGTTTGATGCTTGCTTCTATGCAAGTAATATGGGAGGAATATACTTTATGCGTAATGCTTGGTGGAAAGCACCAACAGGAGATAAAGAAGGTGAAAGAATGGATTATGAAGGGGCTATGATTTATGACCCTCAAACAGAAGGAACAAATGGTTTACATCTAGGTGTTGCTGCATTTGATTTTGCAGGACTATATCCATCAATGATGATTGCTCGTAATATATCATGGGAAACTAAATCAACTGAAGAAACAGAATTTGGTGTTAATATTCTAGTACCTAGAGATTTCAGTCCAGTAGCAAATGAGGATTGGAGATATTATAAGACAGATAAAATGGGTTTATTACCAAAGGCTGTTTTAGATTTAAAGACTTTAAGAAACTATTATAAAAGAAAAATGTATTCTTCTAAAGACCCACTTGAATTTGCTAAGTGGAATAATAATCAAATGGCAGTTAAAAGATTAATGGCTTCTTTTTATGGAGTGGTTGGTTATCAAGGATTTGGATGGGCTGATGTTGATTTGGCTGCTAGTATAACTGCTAGTGCTAGA
>CEQA01009203.1_pt1 | contig 10866 bp, 3 predicted proteins | sample 530501 | NCBI WGS metagenome assembly CEQA01 (sample SAMEA2620227, study PRJEB7988) | marine metagenome | isolation source: saline water (ENVO:00002010), including
TTGTTGCCTGTATATGAATTTGAAGTTGTAGCCATAATGCTTTATTTATTTTGGCGCAATAAAGTTTTAATTCGTTTTTGAGTTTCTAAGGCACCTGAAGTATCACCTCTTTGTAGTTGCCAGTTTCGATATGTTTTCTCTCTACCTAATGGTGTAAAGTTTTCATTCCTAGCTTGTAAAGCATCCCATGCAGCGTCATAAGCGTTGTCATGTATTTCATCTAATCTTTGATGTAATAAGAATTCTTTAATAGGAAACTCATCTTGACTCTTTAATTTTCTTGCTTTTTTATATTTATTCAATTGTTTCTGCCAGTAGCCGTCATCATAATTCATAAGTTGGATTATTTGACTTCTAAGGCCAGCATTGTTTGCAATCCAATTGTTAATAAAATGTCTATCTTCTGTACTTAAACTATGTTTAGTTATTTTATTTCTTCTAATTTTCTGTAAGCCGTCCCAACCTGTAGCTAATAACCATTCTCTCCAAGGTTCATTACCTGCATTCTGTTTGAAAGTAGGTAATACAGCATTAAAAGCTGCAGTAAATGGATCAAAATATTTAATAGGTTTACCTGTATATACATCTACTACATCTCTTAGATGCTCATTTCCACTAAATAGGAACTTATTAGCATTTTTTAAATAAGCCCAGAAATCATTTTCAACATCTTTTATTTGTGGAGTAATAGTATTATTAAGAATACTTCTTATACCTCTAAACGGTATAAGCAGTTGATCTGCTTGTTGCGCTGTGAAGCGGTTCCATGCACTAGGGTCACCAGAAATAAGGCTTGCAATAGGGTTAAACCCACTTAAGAATGTACTATTAGTAATATTCATACTAATAGAATAAGAAGCTTTTCTAAAGAAGTCTTCAGTTACTGCTTGATCTACACGATCAGAGTAGTAAACAATATCTGCTGTTAATCCTAATAGTTTATCAAAGGGTTCAAAACCTTCATAACTATGCCATTCTCCAGTAATAGGGTTCTTAATGGATTTAGGAACCCAACCCATTTGTAACATCCTGCGTTTTTCAGCAGCATCTTGAGGACCGTTACCAGTTAAATTACCTTCCATAGCCCATAGACCTGCTCCCATAATCACAGAACTACCCATGATTTGACGGCCAATATATTCAGACTTTAAAGTTTTAAAAGCAGCATCTGCATCTTGAGTTGCATCAATACCATGTTCTACTAATTGTGCTAACTTCTCTTCTCGTGTAGTAGCTCCTAAAACCTTACGTGCTCTACTAAGAGCTGGACCTAAATTACTAGCAGGGTTAAAAGTCCAAGACAGTTGTAATGCGTTTATACCTGTTCTTGGGAATAAGAATAAACCTCTAGCTACAGGGAAATGCGTTAAGAAATCATCAAACTTTTTAACGATTTGATTATCCATGTTTAAGGCAAACTCTTTAGAAGCCTCTTTAGCTGCAGTATCAGTTAAGACACCTTTATTATCAAAAGCTTGGTCATAAAGATTTCTTTGCATTTGACGGAAAGCATTCTTATCAATAGCACCATTGCTTTTACTTAATAAATTATCATAAGCTTTAGCACGTGCTACACCGCTTGCCATGAAAGAGTTAAGCATACCGTCAATAGCATGCAATGATGATGTACCATATTTAGTCCAAGATTGGTTATTCCACCAAGTTAAACCCTTAGCAATGTTATACATTGCAAGCTTACCGGACTCATTATTAGCTCTCCAACCTTCGGCTATCTCATCTAAGATTTCCATATCTTCAATCTTAGCTTGCCTTAAATCAGCACGTCCACGCATACCCATTTCTTCTGGATGTTTCACAGCATGACGCCATTCCTCACCCATGACTTTAAAACCACGCTTTATATTCTCTGTTATACCTCCATAAACATAAGAAGCACGTCTTAATGTACCAGCATCAAGAGTAGCAGCTGCACCGGCAAAGACAGTAAGAGGTTTTATAGCAGTTAAAGTAGCATTACCTAGCATAGCTCTTACAGGTGCAAGACCCATTAGTATACTATTTATTCTGGCTGTCTGCATACCTTGTACAATTACACTAGGTACTTTAGGATTATTATCTATAAAACCCTTTTTAATTACCCCTATCTTTTCTTCAGCCCAAGCGTGCATTTTACTTATCTGGTCTATATCACCGTTTGTCTTATCATAAAGCATTTGAAAAGCTTTATAATAGTTTGGGTTTTCTTTAGCTGTTTTCTTAAAGAAGGTGTTAACTTCATTTGATTTAGATTTTGACACTTTTAAGTATTCATCAAAATCATCTGCTTGTTTTTGCAACCATTGTAAAGCAGTTAGTTCATCACCAGACTGTATAATTCTTCGATACTCTTGTGCTTTGTTTGTAATATATTGATTAGCTTTAACTTCTTCTGCAAGCATAGTAAGCTTATCAAACATAATACTCATTTGTCTAGATGTATCAATAGTATCTCCTAACATAACACCAGCTGTAGCAGCATCTGTTAATGTATCAGCAGCCTGTTGAGAAAGCATTGCAGAAGCTCTTAACTGATTAGGATCAAAAATCTGTTCATAGGCTTCTCTTAAAGCTTTAGTAGCTATAGCGAATTCTTCTTCACCTAAGAATTTATTTGAATTAAAAGTGACATTTTTCATGTCATCTACTATAATTTCAAATTCTCTTAGATTCAAATCTTTACCATATATAGCATTAGTTAGATTATCCACAGCTAGATTTATTTTATCAGCTGGAATCGCCTTATTATCAACTATAGCATCAAAGTTTGGAGCAATTCTACTGAATAACTCATCTAATTGTTTAGCTCTTTCATCTGTATTAACTGCTCTTGTAAAACGTTTTTGCCATGATTCATCAACTACAGGAGTTGCTCTACCGTTATAAGTATCTAAATTATTTTGTATTCTAAGTTGATCTAATTTAGCCATCAAAGGATCAGCCTCTAAATCATTAACAGCTCTACCTGCTGAATCCTCACCTAAATCATTGATAAAAGGGTTATAACCCTCATCTCCGTTAGGATCACGTTTAAAAGCATCTATAGCTTCATCTGTTTGAGCAGCCTTTCTAGATTCTCTTCTAGCTTCAACAGCTGCTGTGGTAGGATCACTATAACCTTTAGTTTTAGCTTCTCTAGCACGGATAGCAGTATCAGCGATTTCATCACGTGGGATTAATTTAGCTTTTCTTGCAAAACTAAATGCAGCACCAAGTAATTCCACACCACCTGCAAAACCAGCAGCTTCCATTACATTCTTTTTCCAGCGTACATCTGGACTGTCAGCAGCTCTAGTAGCCCACGGTATATCCCAACCTAACCAGTTATTTAAAGTAGCAGCCATGTTATCATCTTTCTTTGAATGTGATGATATCATTGCTACACCAGTATCAACACCAGTATAAGCTGCTATTGATCCTAATGTTCTAGCGTATTTAGGTATAGCCATTGCTTTAGTTGCAAGTTTAGCGCTACCAACAACAGCTCCTCCACCTAACATAGTAGGTAGAATAATAGAAGAAGCATCTCTTAATAACTTATGTCCTGCGTGAGTAGAACGATAAGAGTTTTCATCCCACCAATTATCAACAGGCTTTAACCAAGGTACAAGACCAACTACATCAGAAGCAAAATCACCTACACCTAAGACAGGTTGTAAAGCAGTCTCTGCTACACCTCTAACTACATCACCAACATCAGAGAATTTATCTTCTTCTATAGGAGTTGCAGTAACTTCAGGATCAGGAGCTTGTTCATTTAATAGTTGTGCTTCTTGTTCAGCAACTTGTTGTTGAGTAAAATCCTGTAATTGTTGTTCTTCAGGGTTTAAAGTAAAATCTTCATTCATGCTACTTGCTCCTGGAGTAGGTAATGTAATTCAGGCCTAACCCAAGCAATATGACGAGGTTGAAATGGATTAGATAAAGCATCGTACTGTGCCTTCTCTTCAACTCTACTAGATTCTTCTAAGAAATCTAACCAGTTATCTATACCTTCAGATCTATAAACTGCTTCAAATAGTTTATCTTGAATATCAGCTGTGAATAAATCAGTCATATCAGCTTGAACTAATGGTGCATATTTTTTGATCTGTTCTGATGTTAAATGATAAGCACCTGCTTTTCTTAAATTTAGTTGTATAACTTGACCAACAGTAGCATTAGTAAGATGGAATTTGAAAGCATCATTACTATGTTGTAAACCATTACCATCATCTATACTATTATAACCTATCATACCTGTAAGTCTAGATCTTAAACGTTCTCCAGCAGCATCAATATTTCTATCTATATATGGTATAGGTTGATCGCTATTAGCATAAGCAGAGTTAATAGTAGTAGGATTGTCTGAAGTAAGTTTATGGAATTGACTTGGTTTTATTTTACTTTTCTCTGTATTATAAGTTTGAATATATTCCTTTGAATATTCTGGTATTTCAGATATCCCTTTCTCTTTTGCTGTTTTATTATGCATTGCGATCTGTCTCATTTTTATATCTAAAGGATCTAAACCAGTTCGATTGGCTAAAATTTGTACTAAAGGTATTTGATTATAAGCACCTTGATTTGACTTACTAACATCAGTTACTAATGCACTATATGGTACAAACTCTTGCTCATCTAAAACTACAGGATTATTTTGAATAGCCTCACTCATTTGATCAAAGTTTAGGTCAATAGTATCTCTTTTTAGATTAGCTCTTCCACCGACAAAGTTACTTATTTGAGCATTTGGATCGTAATCTACTTTAAAAGTAGCACCTTTAAAATCCTGTGCTAACATATCTTTAGCATATTGTAAAGCGTCTTCATGTTTATCTAAACCATGTTTTGTTAAATGAGCTTTATAATGCATACTACCTAATTTTAAAGCCTCTCTTTTAGCCCATAAAGATGTAGGATCTTTTTGAAAAGCAGACTTACTAGGTACCATAGTCTCTAAACTTCTGTTAACCCATTCTTCTAACTGCTCAGCTGTACCACCTTCACCTTGAGTAGGTATAACTTTATTATGAAGACTGATGAACTTAGCAGCTTCTATACGTGCAGATGGGCTTAAGTTTAAATCTTTTATAAGTTTAGTATCAATAAACTTACCTTGTTTAGATAGTGTTTGTATATAAAGTAAACCAGATTGATCGTTGTCACCATCAAGACCACTATTAGCTATATAGCTTTGAATCATTTGAGCTGCTTCTCTGTAACCATTATCAACAGCTGCTTGGTATTTATCAAATAAGTACTGTTCACTAGGTTCACTACCATCTTCAGAGTATAAATTAAAATAAAGATCACCAGTAAATATTGATTGTGCATTCCTTCTGCGTTGTAAATTTATAGTAGCAACTTTATTTTCATGAGATAAATTAGCTATCTTAGCTTTTTCTAATATCTTTCTATCATCACCCCAGTGATCTCCTATAGTTGTTTCTTTTTTAGATCCATGTGGTACAAAAGAATAACCAAGTATATCTTTAACATCATCCCATCTTCTTGTACCATTCTCTAAACCGTATGCAAGCATAGATACTACACTTGATCTAGCTGAAGATAACTCTTCTCTTGAAGGATTAGCACCAGCTTCTAAAGCTATAGTATTTAAAAAAGCTTGACCTATATGTAGAGTCTGTCCATTTGCATCTTGCTGAACAGCTTCTCCATCAAACTTCGCTAACAATCTTCTATAATTAGTTTCAGCTGCTTTCTTCTTAGTTATTACTTGTTGGTTTCTAAAGTAACCAGCGTGTATTTGATCACGGATTTTATAAGCACCACTAGACTCCATTGTTTTAGCGTCTATTGGTCCTCTCTCCTCATCGATTAATAAATCTAATTGTCGAAGAGCTTCTTGAAGTTTTACAGGATCACCAGATGCATAAGCAGCATTAAAGGTTATTGTATCGCCACCAATTTGAATAGGAGTATTAGAATGTTTCTCGTACCAAGAGGCTAACTGTCTTGTTTTTGTAACAGCATCTGCTTCTTTTATAGTAACTTGTAGATAACCATCAAGACCATGTAAACTCCTTATAACATCTTCTGGTGTACCCTGCTCTCTTAATCTTTTAAAGACAGCAGTGGTCTCCATAGAGTTGTTCCACAACCCTCTTTTATAAGAATTAACTTCTTCTAAATCAGCTGTATCTATACCATATTTACGGACATTATCTTTCCATAAAGCTTTATTAGCATCTTGCTGTTTTTGTATTTGCTGTCCAACCAGCTTTGCTCCACTTTGAGTGAATTTTAGTATCTCATCAAATACTGCTTGATCTAATTTAAGTTGATCAACGCTTCTTTTTATTTGACTTTTTCCATGATCCAACTCAGCTTGAGCGTACATCCGGTTGAATTCTTGCCTTAGCTTGAAATTACTTATCCGGTTGTTTTGCTCTGCTCTTGCATTTTCTTTTAATGAGTTTGTTATACGAGTTGCTTGTTTATTATTCCAAGCAATCTGTTTATCCATACCTTCTAGGGCTTCTAATCCTTGTTTACGGATCTTCTCCGGTTCGGTATCTGAAGGATTTATTGGATCAAAACCTCTTGCCTGGGCGTACCCAGTATATAATAAGGCCATAAGTTTTAAATGTTAGTTAATTCCTTAAGGCGTTGATGCGCCCATTGCTAAATTATAACCACTAATACCCATATTGATTCCCGATACTAATGGGCCAAGTCCTGTGTCAGCTCTAGCGCCTATTACTGGTTCAAGTTCTCCCCAGCGTTCTGCACTAGCTCCTGGTTTAGGATCTTGGAACTCTTGTTTCGGTATTGTTAAAGGCTTAGATAATTGTGGCTGTTCGGTTGGCATTGGAGCTATTCTGTCTTCTGCAGACATATCAGCTTCCCATTTCTTAAGTTCTATATGTTGAGCATCAGCTTCATATTGTAACTTAGCACTCTTCATGCTTTCTTTAAGTTGTTTCTGACCGAACTGTACTTCTTTATAAGCTTTCTCCATGCTTAAAGCATAAGCACTTTCATCATTTGTAATTACATCTACAATAGCAGCTTGAGTTCGTGCAGTTTCAGCTAAGATTGCAGCAACATTTTTACCTGCACTACGTCCAGCTTGACCAATATTTATAACTTCACCTTTTTTAGATAAGCCTTCTAATTTAGCAGCTTCTCCTTTACCGATTAACTCAGACTGTTTACCTTGCATTTGTTGAGTTAATGTACGTGTATTAAACCCAAGCTGCATTAACATATCTTCATTCTTAAAACCAATCTCAGTTAATCTTTCATTATATTTTCTTGTATTATCATTAAGAGATATTTCAGAAGCTAATGCGTTATAATCTAATTGTTTTTCAAATCTTTTTATACTAGCATTATAAGAAGCTACTTGATTGTTATAATCAAATATCCTCATCTTTTCACGATCTTGCCATTCTTGAACAGCTACATCGTTCTTATAATCAATTAAAATATCTTGATTTTTACGTTGTATATCGACGCCTTCTTGTGCAAATGTATAAGCATCTTGTGACTCCTGCCACTTGTACTTATGCATTTTTTTGTCTAGGACATTCTGGCGTTCCATTGCCCTGTTTTGTTCTCTAGCAGCATTTCTACTTGAAGACCAACCCAGAATACCCATTCCAATACCAATAGCGGCTTGCCACCAATGCTGTTCTAAACCAGATTCAGCTATTAACTTCTCATGTGGTTTATTAACACCTGGAGGTAACATAGATACTTCAGCATCATTAATAGGTACGCCGAATTCATTCATCATCATATTCATATTTAAGTCCTCCTGTAATAACGTGGTGAATAATTTCCTTCCCACGCCATTGAAGTTAAGGCAACAGGAAATGGTGAATCACTAAAGACTCTTAAAGTATAATTATCAGTTTTCTGATGTATAGGTACAACAAATATATTCTGCTCTTCAATAGGTACATCATCACCAAGATAATAATTAGCCTCTTGTGTAGGTGTTAATACATACCAATTATCAACATATATCTCAATAGATTCTGCAGGTGTAGTTACATTAGCTACAGTTGTAGCACCAGCAGGAGCTGAACCAAATGTAACTGTAATCTGATCAGGGTTTTGTGCATGATCTGCAATAGTATAATCAGTAGTTAGTAACTGTTTAGCACCGTTAACTTTTACTACAACATCAGATTTATCTTTTACAGTAAAGTCTGGTGAGAAAGCAGTAGTAGTACCATCTCCTGTAAAGGATTGCGTAGCAGCTTGTACACCCTTTCTGTTCAATTTAAACCCTACAATACTAGATTTACCTATTGAAAATTTACATCTAGCAATATTAAGTTTAGCTGTATAATCAACTATCTTACCTTCTGGATCTGGACGGAAATAAATCTTAGGTAAAGTTATATCATAAGCGTATTTATAACCTACATAAACATTTGCTGCTTGTCCCGATAAATCTTTTTCTGGTACTTTGAAATAAGTTCCATCACCATCTGACGCTCTCTCTGGAAAAATTGTAAAGCCAGACTCAGTAGTACCAGAGAAATTAGAAGTAGCATTACCAGCAATAATAATAACAGGCGTTAGTGAAGTGAGATCAGTATAAGGAATATAACATTTAGATAAATTATTAGCAGAATCATATACTACTTTCTTTTCAGAACCTCCTGTTAAACCATTAGTAGCAGCTGTATAGAAATCCATATGTGGATTAATTTGTTGTCCATCAGCTGTTACAATAATAGTTTCTTCAGGAGTCATTGTCATAGTAGCACTGACTAATGTATATCTTGCTGAACCTCCTGTACCTGTTTTCATAACAGAGTACATAGTATCAGAATCTATAGTAACATGATGTGTGTTACCAGGACATTCCCAGTTAAACCAGCACTGAACTAAATCTTTATCTCCATCACTATATGTACGATAAAAATATATTTGATTATCATCCTTACCCCACATAGCTATCAAACTATTCTGAGGGTTAGCTGTTAAACCAGTTATAGTAGCTGGTATATATTCAGATACTGATCTCCCTATATCAACAACTTTAGGTATCTGACCTACACCTTGTGGAAGCATAGCGAAGATACGGCTAAAGCCAGCTGTATCATGTGTCTTACTTACAAAGTTTATATAAGTACCTACATCAACAGGATCTATCTTTGTATCCATACGGTAATTTGATAGTCCACGTATTATAGCTGTCTGTGGACTTAAGTTACCATCAGCAGCATACATAATAAATTGTTGATTCTGACTGAATAAAAGTAAACCACTAGCTGTAGGTAATATACCATGTAATGTAGCTGCTCTAATACTAGAGCAACTTAAATCAATAGGATCATTGGCAACAACTGTTTGAGCACTATTAAAATATAAATTAAAGAAGTCAGCAGATTGACTCATTGATACATTATCTGCTGTCAAGAATCCTAATCTATTGTTGCTATAAAAAGCTTGTTGTATTGTACCAGAATAAGTGTTATCAGGTTCTTTAACAACAAACGATGGATGTTTATTAGTAAGAGAGTCTCCTACTAAACGGTCTTCAAAATCAATAGGTGAAACTGTGAAAACATTCTTAGCTGTATTAAACAGTTTATGAGGCATAGTTTCTAATTGTAAACCAGTCTCTTCACCAGGGCCTATTGTCTCTTCCCAAACACCTTCTCCTGAGGTACTATTATTAGCTTTAAATTTTGTGTAATAATTTGCTGCTGCACTAAAAGCATTTACTATTTTAACTGTACGATTGTGTACAGTTTCAGAAGCTAAGTCAGCAATAGCATCTACTTCATCCTGATAAACAGACAAAGCTTTGCTACCTTTACCACCAATAGCTGATATAGTAAAAGCTGCAGTATGAGAAATTTCTAATGAACTTCCTATTATAGTTGCAGTTAAACCTGACACACCGTGACCATCAATAGCAGTTTTCAACGCAGCTAATATTTCTGCAGCACTTAGAAAAGCATTACCTTGATTGTTAACAGTATCTGTATCATTAGTTGCAGTATCCCCTGCTCTAGTATTAACTGTATTAGTATAGGTAGTTGCTCCTATAGTTATTTTAACTTCATATTTTGATGCGTACTCTACTAAGTGAATTTTTATAGTAGCTACTTTACCCTCTGTAAATTCAGTTAAAGCTTCTCTAGGTTTAATAATTGTAGTTTTATTAGTTAATATAGAAGTATCTCTAACATTTAAAAAGTTATAATCAGAAGCGTTAATAGCGTTAAAATAACTTCTTATAGTTTCCCGAGCTCTTATAGTACACTTGACGTCCTCATCAATTTTACTGCCTGCTCCTGTTCCTGGAATTAAACTTTTAGAAATAGTTATTATATCTCCAACTGCATAGTTAGTATTACCTTCAGTGTTTACTTGTATATCAACAACAACACCATCAGCAACTTTAACATCTACTGTAAGACCACTACCACTGCTACTTGTACCATCATGTTTTGTTACTGTTGTAGCTAAATTTGTTAGTGTAGCGCTAGTACCATTATCTCCACCATTATCTGTTATTCTAAATATAGTACCTTTATGGTTTATAGTACATGCAGTTTTATCTACTGTATTCCATATATGAATTTGTCCAAATGGACTACCACTAGCACCTACTATACAGCCTATATATTTTTCATCAGTATCACGGTTGATATAAAACCACTTACCAGTATCTAAATCATTATTATCAAAAGCAGTTCCTCCTGAATCTTTTAATACTGATATATATTTAAAACCAGGTCTTTTTGTTAAACCAAATGTAGGGTCAGGGTAAGCGTTAATAGCTTTCCTAACTTGACCTGGTAACTTTTTATCATCAGGCTGGTTAGATACACCACCTAAAAAGTTTGGGATTGTTTGAGTTACAGCTGCCATTAGCGATACAATGCTTGATAA
>CEQA01032329.1_pt1 | contig 10814 bp, 10 predicted proteins | sample 530501 | NCBI WGS metagenome assembly CEQA01 (sample SAMEA2620227, study PRJEB7988) | marine metagenome | isolation source: saline water (ENVO:00002010), including
ACCAGTATCAAAATCAGGTTCCATTTTAGTTTGTAAAGGTGTTCTTACAAACATCTTAGTTCCATTTGGTACATCAGTTTTAAGGAACCATGCATCGGTATCAGTAAAACGTCTGTTTGAATAGAACCCTTCTGGAATCAGACCCATATGTCTAACAGCATTTATTCTGTTAGCAAGCACAGCAGTATCTTTTGCAGCAGAAGCAGGGAAACCGATTGTGTTTCCTGCAGCATCTGTTTGTGCTAGAATATTGGTTGAACCAGGAGAACCTAATACTTGGTCAGCAGTAAATATTAAATCTACTGGTACATGTAAAGATACAGGAGAAGAACCAATTAAGATACCTCTGTCATCTGTATATTTTTGTACTAAGGTTATAGCATTCTCTAATGAACCTTCTGATAAGTCAGCACCAGTAGCAGTATTGCTTTGGTTACCTGCACTTACAGTTGGGTGAGCATTTGAGAAAAATGCTACTCCGTCACCGATTTGGTTAGCAGCAGCAGCACTAAAACCAAAGTTGTAGATATCTGCAGCTTTAGCTTGTTTTGTGCTTGCCATAGCTCTAGCTAAACCTTTTGCTCTTAATTTAGCAAAAGAGTCATAGAGGTTATCCTCCATGGCTTCTTCGGTAATTGCAAAAGCTAATGCGATTGTTTCGTTGGTATACCTTGCAGTATAACTCTCAGAAGCATCGTCAAAAACGACTGCAGCACCTTCTTGTTTAACAGGAGCTTCACCAAATCCTGTAAACAGAACTTCTTCTTCAAAAGCTCTGTCTGAGTTTTCTATTTCATAAAGAGGTTCGTGTTCGTTATTAACCTCACCATACTCCAATCCAAAAACTGAATTTAGTCCAGGAAGGAGTTCTTTGCTTATAGCAGCTCTATTTATAGCCATGTTATATTTCCTTTCCTATTAGCCAGTTGAGACTGAAGTTGTTTGAAAACGGTCATAATGATTATTTAAGATAACTTCATACCAAGGGTATTGGTCTGTTACACCTGCTGAAGTACAAGTATCTGTATCCCAAGGAGCTCTTCTAATAACTCTAAGATTTCTTTGAGCATCAGCAGCACCACTTGAGTCAAATACATAACCACTATTACCTGTTATTTTAGACCCTGTTCCAACAATCCAAGGCACGTTAGTTGGTTTAGGATTTCCTACACCAGATACTGCAACAACTGAAGCATCTCCTTGAATAAAATAAGTTTGATTAGGGTCTCTAGATATATGAATTTTTATATCTGTTCCTGAAGTTCCACTTTCCCAGTATCTTCTAAATACCTGTTCTCCGTCGACATTGACATAACTAATTCCTTGAAATACTCCAATACACTTGTCGTTAGCTTCAGCAGGAGCAGGTAAAACTGTACAACTGGTCCCTGCTTTTAAAGGGTCTCCAACGTACATGCTTCCTAATGCAGCAGATGGAAGTATGCTTGCATCAGCTCCAAACCAAGAAATAGTATCAATACCAGTAGAATTGGAACCTTGACCATTTTTTCTCGCAAGAACTAATCCACGAGGGGCATTTACACTAGCCATAGTTTATTCCTTTCTAAATAATGTGTAAGAGTATTACTCCTGAAAAGCAGCAGTTTTTCCTCTTACGGTTTGCGTTGATTTACTAGTATTAGAAATTGGCATACGAGAGTTATTGTTTCTCATTAACTGACTGTTAACTGCATCCATTAAATCTCCTGCCTTTTTCTCATAAAATTTTTGTCGAGCTACATATCGTTGCTTTGGTAATTTTGCCAAAGCTAAGTCCCCACGACAGACTGTTCCGTTGTATCGACCACCCTCTCTCACGAAAGAGGTTGAAGCCATTTCAGGAACTTCCGTAGGAAGAATAAATTTCCATCCAGTTTGCGTTTTTTTACCTACGTTAGCTATATCATCTTGTCCACGCATAGCCACTCGAATCCAACGTAGTACCATTCCCTGTTCTTCAAATCTTTTTTGAACAGCATCAGGTATTTCTAATGCATTTGGTTCTGTAAATGTGTATTCTTCTTCTCTAGTTTCCATTTCCCTAGTTTCTTCAGTACGTGATTTTACTCGTGTTGTTGTTGTATTATTTGTTTTAGTCATATTAATCTCCACGTTATATTACATTTGTATACTCACCGTCAGCTTGTGCAGCTTTCAGTTTTTCTTGAGCATACTTCTCAAGAGGTATACCCCATTTTTCAGCAAGCTTAACATCATTTTGTGAAAGCTTAACTTTCTTTTTAGAGTTCGGAGAAGTACGTGAGCTTTTCCCAACCACTTGAGCAGGTTGTGACGTGTTTCCTGCAGCACGTTCATTTGGAACTTTTCCATTCGTTTTAAACTTATGTGGAAAGTTTTCTTGCATTCTTCTATCAATTTCTTCATAAAATTCATCATCAGTAGTGCTATATCCTTCAGCTTTTAATTCTGCATCAACAGCTAATGCTGCTGCTGTCATTACTCTGTCAGGACCAAACCAAGTATTTTTTGCTGCCCAATCTTGTGCTTTAGGGTCAGGTTGTGGTATTGGTCTTTGTACTGGTTGAGTTGGTTGAACTGGAGGAGCACCTGATATATCTTTCTTAGTGCTTCCTAAAGTTTTCAAATCAACCTGTGCTTCGTTTAACATCTCTTGAGCTTTTAAAATTTTATCTTTATCTTGTTGCTCATATGCATCTTTATAAGCTGTTCTAGCTAGTTCTATTTTATCTTTTAATTGTTTTTCTGTAGCTTCTAAATTTAATTTACTAACCTCTGAAAAACTTTTTTCTTTTTCTTCTAAATTTTTTTGTAACTGTTCCGTCTTATGTATTAACTGTTGAATTTGCTCATCACGTTCTTTTCTTTGTCTAATTAATTGTTTAATTCTTTTTTGAGCTCCATCAGTTTTAATACCTTCAAGTTCTTTTGGTTCTTCTTTTTTTAACTCAACGTCTGAAGGTGGTTCTACATTTTCAGGTTCTTTTACTTCTTCCTTTACCTCTTCTTCCTTTACCTCTTCTTCTTTATCTTTTTCTAATTCAACCTCTATCTTTTCTTCTTCTTTAGGTTGTTCTACTTCTACATTATTCCAATTCTCTTTGTCCATTTTTCCTCCGTTGTTTACGAGACAAACGATTTTACGTTTATATTAATTATACTATATAATATATCTATTATACAAATTTACGATGAAAATTTTGTTAAATTAAAAGTAGGGTCTAAATGTGTAGGGTCCTCTACTTTCATCATAACTTGGTCATCAAATAAAATAAGTAATCTTACTCCTTTATAAAATAACTTTGTACCAGTATGTTTACCATAACATATGTAATCTCCTACCTGACACCAAGGTCCTTTAGGAAATTTGTCGGTATCTTGATATGCTAAGTCTCCTACACCTAATACTTTACCAACTGTTGTTAAATAAGCTATATCATCTTTTGTTGAGTCAGGTAATAATATTCCACCTTTAGTTTGAGTTTTAATTGAAATTGGTCGTACTAAAATATGAAACCCTGGTAACTCTGGTAATACTTTTGGGTCAGCTTGTTCTTTTTCATCTGTAATCCAATCATTATTTTTTATAGCTCCACCTAATGTTGTTTGCTGCATTTATTCGTCATCCTCCTGATATGTTCTTTTTTTAACTATACTTTTTAAATTTTGTCTGCACCATTCAATTCCTTGAATAGAACCGACTACTTGTCTGTAATGAGGAAAATCTTCTGCTCCTCCTGAACCTAATGTATCTTTTAATCTATTTTGTTCTTTTACAAACTCTTGTATTACTTCATCCCAAATATTCATTACTGTTTATTTGTTTTTGTGGTCTTAACTGGATTTGGATATTTCCAAGTATTTTCATCATACTCGTTAAGAACAGAACTGTGTTGACGTAAACCAACAGAACCTTCTGTAATATCTTTTTCACTCCAGTCACCATAAGAAGTACCATAGTTTCGTACGTTTCTTATTTTATCACTTAGTGCCATCTTTACCTCCTTTAATTGTTTGTTCATCTAACTTCATAGCATCTGCCATTAATTTAGCAGAAGCTATTTCTCTTTTTGTTTTATCTTTTTCTTCGTCTCTAACTAATTCATTTAATAATCGTAGAGCATTTTGTCCTTCACTAGCTTTTACTCTAGATTCTTCTATAGCTAATTTTGTTAACATCTCTAAAGATTTAATCTGTTCTTTACTAATTCTATCTGATTGAGCTTTTTCACCTTTCATAGTATTTGTAACTTTTTTAGAAGCAGCATCTACTAATAGTTCATTTTCTTTTAAGTCTAGTTCTTTTGTTTCTAGAGCCATCTTTGCATTTTGTACTGCAGCATCTACTTTAAGTTTTTCTTTTTCTAATTCTACTTTAGCTTGTTCTAGAGCAACCATTTGTTGTTCTGGAGACTGTACCATACCCATAGCTTTATTAGCATTTAAAATTTGTTGAGCTGCATTAGCCATTACTATTTCTCCAACATTAGGAACTTGTTGTTGCTCTGGAGTTAATTGTTCTAAGCCAACTTTTGTCATACCACTAATTTGTTCTTGATATAATAATATAGAGTGTTCTTGTATATTAGCTTGTAATACAGGAACTATTCTAGCCATAATAGGATTAGCTCCATTTCTAGGGTCCTGTAAATAAGCTGTCTTTACTTTAATATGTGCATCATGGTTTTGTCCAGGAAATGCTTTTACTGGAATACCTTTAGTAGCAGCTATAATATCTGAGATAGGGTCTAATGGTTGAGACTCTGGTTTTTGAGGTAAAATGTTTTCTAAGTTAGGCATATTAGCTGAATGTAATATAGTTCTATTTAACTCTTGAATATTAAACATACCTGGAGGTGACTGTTGTGCCATTTGTAATGCCATATTAGCTAACATCATTCTATGTGCATTACTTGGAATATTAGGGTCACTTACAGGTATTACATCTATCTTACCATCAAAATCACTTTTAAAAACTGACCTATCTTCATTAGGAACTTCATATGGATATTCACTAGGTAAATATTCATAGTCAATTCTTGCTAAAATTTTAAATTCATCTCTTTGTGATTTGTGAATACGTTTATGTATAGCTGTAAAAAATTTAGATGAAGCTTCTAATAAAGCCATAGTTGTTCCTACAGGTCCATAAGAAGCAGCATCGGAGACAATTTGTTCTGTGCTATCAGCAAACTTTTGTCCTGCTTGAGCTACGAAATTGAGCATCTGGTATAGAGTTGAGGAGGGTTCTTTATATGGAAGAGGTATGATAGCTTTTGAGAGGTCTACACCAGTTGCTTCAATTTCCTTAAATTCACCAGGAGCTATTGGTTCATTGTCTCCAACCATTCTAACTCCTTTAGCTTTAAACCCTCCAGGGAGGTTCGCAAACTGTCCTGCATCTACAAGAGACCTCATAGCTGCAGTAGCAGTCATAGTTAGGTTACCTAGAAAATGCATTAAACCTAAACCATAAAATCCAAAACCAGGAACAAATCTGTAATGTACAAAATGATTTCTTTTTTCTTTTGTTTTACTTTCAGGAGAATAGTTTCTTCTAATACTTAATACAACTCCTGATTCTTGTTCTACTGTTACAATGTACGGTAATGGTTCATCTTCATCTTCTATTGTTAAAAATGTATGTTGTTCTAATAATACATGTTGTGGGTCATTATCATAGGATGGATTTAATCCTAAGATTGTATCCATCTTTTCTGTTAAACTACTTAATGTAGGATTAGAAGGCATCGGTAGTTGAGCATCTACATACACACCTGAAGCAATATCTTTTTGTAAGTCTACAGGGTTTTTATAAATTACGTGAGTGTATCTTTCAGCATTTCTTAAATTACTTGCAAAGTAAGATACATAAAATTGGTCTATTGGTATAAATTCTGATACAGGTCTTTTTAATGTTTCATCATAATATATTTTTTTAATAGCAGAACCTATTAATGGTAAATGAAAAAGCATTCTTTCAAATTCATCAAAGTATTCTGGCATTTGTTCTGTAAGCTGATAGTTCATAAATCCTTGAACTCTGTTAGCTTGTTTTTCTTTATCAGGAGTTACCTTACCAAGTATTTGAGATTTTACAGGACCTGCAGGAGGAAATAATTCTTGTGATGCTTTTGATTGAAACTTAACTGCTGATTCAATTAATAAAGGGTGAACTGCAGTACAAGCACCTTCAAAAGGTTCTACAGCATCTTGTATTTTTAAACCAAGTAAATCAAATCCTCTTTCAAACATAGATTCCCAATCAGCTCTTGATTCTTTATCTGCTTGAAACTTATCTCTTACTTCTGCTGAAATATCAGCTAGAGTATCATCATCTAAATTTTCTACCATATTACCATAGAACTCTGCCATCTCTGGTTCAGCTTGCATTTCAACTTCTACACTTTCAAAGTCTACGGTTAAACCACCATCAGGTTCTATCTCAAAACTAACTTGACTATCCTTATTTTGAGGAAGTTCAATTACATTTGTTTTTTCTTTTTCAGATTCAAAAGGATTTTTTTCTATTGCCATTATATTGTCCTTTGTGTGTTATAATTATTATTATAGTTTCTTATTACAGTTCCACCTTTTCTTCTAGGTATTTGAAGTTCAGCATCTCCCATTTTTGTAGGACTTAATAAATATACTAAAGGAGACCGTTTTACTCCTTTTGTAATTAAACTTTTAATACTGCCTGGAGGTACAGGTGCTTCTTGTTCTGTTTGCACAGGTATTTCTTTTTTATCTTGTACTTCAACTTCAATAGCTTCAGGTTCTGGAAGTCTTTTTGTTGGAGGTGGTTGTTGTTCACCTGGTCTTAATTTTTCATATAATTTTTTACCTACATATTTTTGTCCTTGGTCTAAGGCAAAATCTAAAATATCTTTTCCAATATTTAGTGCTTCGTTAGTTTCATTTTGTTGAAAACTATTATGATATGTGTGGTCGTACATATCTCCTTGTTGATATAAATTTTTTCCTTGATATCCATACATATCTTCCATAAGATTATTATATTCATCAAATAGAGGGTCTTTTAAATCTTGTAAGTTTAATCCTGTTAGTCGTTTTAAAGTTTCTTGAGCTTGCTCTTCAGTACCAATGTCTCCATCTTCTTCAAAACTTGGAAGAATATCTTGTAACTCTACATCATTTAAATTATACTTCTTTTTTATTTTGTTTCCAATATCTTTTAACGTTTCAGACTTTTTAAAATATTCTACAATAGGACTTGAACCATCTTTATATTCTTGTAAAAATATATTTTTAATATTTGAAAAATTTTTTAATGTATCTTTATAAGATAAGAATCCTCCATCTTGTATTATTCCATATGTTTTATCTTGTACATCTGTTTTTCTTACAGCATTTAATGGTAAATTATATTCTGTAACAGCATTAAATAATTTTGATTGATTTGATTTTTTTTCTAAAACTGTATTAATTTCTTCTATTGTTGGATTTTTAAGAAAGTCTTTACCTTCTACAAAGTCACCTGCATCTCCAATTATAGGTGGTATTTTATTTTCTGTAATTGTTTTAAATAATTTTTCTTTATAATATTCAGGGTCATTAATTCTATCTAAAGGACTTATTCCTTTTCTTTCATAAATAGCTATAGGTCCAAGTCTTCCTCCATCTGTAGTAAAACTTTTTAATAAAGCAAATATTCTATTTTCTCTTGGAGTCAATTCATTTTGTGCTAAACCTTGTAAAATATTTTTTGTTAAATCTAATTTTTGATTTATATCTAAACCCATCTTCACAGCTTCTCCAATCGAAGCCAATCCTGAACCTGGTAAAGCTGTAGCACCTGCAACTTTAGCAGCTCCTTTTAGAAACTGTCTTCGAGTTATGTCTGGTAATTTTTTCTCTGCCATATAAAAATAATTCAAATAATAACGTATATAAGATTATACTTACAAAGTATAGCATTAGATTCTCCAGTAGGCAAGTTTTTTCTGTCGTCTTGGTTCTTCCCATTCAGGGTCTTCAGGATGTGATAAGTGCCAAGACTCCTTCATATAATGTATTGCCATAACCATAGCATCTACCTGGTCATCGTGAGCAGCATTTGGAAAACGCAATAATTCTTCTATAAATTCATCTGACCATTTTTTACCTGAGGGTATCCATACTCTTCCTGCTTCAAGCATAGGAGATGCAGAATATACTCTAGCTACTTTATCTCTATCAGGAGTATACTCTAAAACAGGTAAACCACTTCTACGTAAATCCTGAATCAACGATTGTCCAGAAGCTTTCTTTTCTATAATACAAACATCAGGTCTGTGTTGATAGTAAAGTGTCTGTGATAAACGTCGGAGCTCTGGATATTCAAACCGTCCTCTTATATTACCAAGTAATATTAAATTTGATTGATAGCTTTCATATCCGTAGTCATCTTGTTCGTAGTTTGAGAAGATACCCCATGTTTGAATCACACTATAGTCGGCAGTTGTTCTTGTAGAGAAAGCAGTATCGTACGTTTGAATAATAAAATCACAAGGTGGTGGTTCAGAATATTCCCACCATTGGAGCCAATTCTTTTTTATAAGCCCTCCTTCTTCAGGAGTTGGGTCTTGCATATATAGTGCATTCCAATATCGTGAACCATTGGATGCCTTAATTTCTTCTTCGTCTATTTTTAATAAATTGTTTGGTTTCCATTCAGGAAAGTAGGATGAACCAACAGGGAGTTTTAAAAGTTTGGCTGAGTCTTCGTCTAACCAAGCAGGAATACGGATAACCTCCCAAGGAAGAATATCATACTCCGACATTTCTTCTTGTTGTTTTAGTAACCATCCACATAAATCGTCGTAATGGTACCTAGTATTAATAATTAGGATAGAACCATTAGGCATTATACGTGTTCGTAGTCCTGCAGGGTACCAATCTTTTACATATTTACGTCCTGCTTCAGAATATGAGTCTTCTTCGGACATGACATCGTCTAGAATAGCTATGTGAGCTCCACGACCTGCTATTTGACTTCTAACACCTGCAGCATAATACGTGCCACCTAGGTTGGTCTTCCATTTTCCTGCAGCTCTAACGTCAGACCTTAGTGTTACTCCTGGGAATATCTTTGTATATATCTCTGTAGATACTATATCTCTTACAGACCTACCAAAATCACTAGATAGTTGGTCACTATGGGATACTGTTAGGATTTCATGCTCTGGATTCTTACCCATATACCAGGCAGGGAATAGTTTTGAGCATATTACAGACTTGGAAGAACGTGGTGGTAAAAAAACCATCAGACGTTTTATCTCTCCAGACTCTAATTGTTTTAATTTATTGGATATAACCTCTATATGTCTACCCATTTTCCAGTCAGATACTAGAGTGGGTGCCATTTTCCTGACGAAAGAAAGAAAATCTTCGTTGCAAATCTTTTTTGAAAGAGAAAATAAACGGTCTCTTAGTCCTAAATGGGCTTCAGTCTCGGCATTAAAGTTTTCTTCCATACTATTTAGATTATATAGAACTATTTATAGTTATACAAGTATTATTTTAAGTATTAATAACTAAATAATTAATCTAAGATAGTCTTAACTATTATATAGTCTTAGATATCTAAGAATATTTTTTGATATATCTATACTATATATTACTCCCCACTAAAAAGCAAGAACTTTTTTTTAAAAAAGAGTTAGTTATATAGAAAAGACCAGGTAAAAGTTTTATCTAGACTGGCAAAATGATGAAAGTGCCGAGTTATTTCGTAAATATGTCACACCTATGTCTTATATATATAGCAGGGCTATACAGATTTTTGACGTACCCCCTACACACGTACAAGACGTATGAGGTCTCCTACGCAAACAGATACCTTACGAGACCTTATACGTCTTATACGTACGAGAAATGGAGACTCAGCAGTTCTCAGTCGTCTCATACGTGTCTGTAATGCATCATCTACGTGTAAGAAAATTATCTCGTATATACGTCCAAGACCTTGAAAAACCTAGTATATACACACGAAAACCCCTCACGTACTTACGGTCAATCAAAACCTTGGAAGTCATCAGAAAACCCCATCGTATGTACAATGTCGTCACGTATGTCGTCATAGGAGATTCTCTGAAACCCTCAGAAATCTGGGGTTTTTTAGGGGGGTTGACAACCCTTTGAGGATTTGGTATTCTAGAGTTAGCTTTTTTCGAAGTGTTATCATAGCATACACACGAAGAAAGTCGATGTTTGTTATGTACACACGAAGAGAGTTTTATTAACGTCATACACACATTAGGAGGTTATTATGACAAAACTTACACGTACATTCATCAAACCTGCATTTTCTCTTACGTTATTCGGAAGAGAGATTGCACTCGTATCACTAGACCCACGTAAGAAGTGGACGTATACCGATGCCAAGGGTTATCTCTTGCAGACACGTACACGTCACTCTGGTGTCTGGGCTTCTCAGCACTCGTACAAGATGGCACTCAAGAATGGTGGCTCTCGTACGGTCGGAGGTGTGAAGCTAGACTCCAAAGGTCGTGGGGTCAAGGTTCTTGCGTCTAGCACACACTTTGCTGACAAACACAAGAGCTACTACGTGTACGGATTTGTGCCGTTCCTCAAGAGGGTTTTCGGTTCATTTGGTTTACACAAACGTGGATACAATCCGTTCCACTCGTTGAAGAGAACGGACTTCGACAAAGCTTAGATGCACTAGCACGTGGGGGACTCTACATCCCTCACGAGTGCTTCTGTAAGTCCTATGCGTAGGATTTTCAGAAGCATTTCGCTTCATTCCATAACACACACAAGGAGGTAACAATGGAATTTTACATCGTAGAAAATACGTACGGATGGAA
>CEQA01033003.1_pt1 | contig 10787 bp, 15 predicted proteins | sample 530501 | NCBI WGS metagenome assembly CEQA01 (sample SAMEA2620227, study PRJEB7988) | marine metagenome | isolation source: saline water (ENVO:00002010), including
ACAGATGTTGCAGAAAAAAATGAGTATATAAGAAGAATCGCAGCGATAAAAGCAGAGCTTGCTGGCTTATCGATAGACCCAGAGGCTACAAAAGATGCTTATAGAGCAGATGTTCGACCTTTAAGGAGTCAAAGAGACTTAAAAGGGGGAGAGTCATATGCTCCCGGAACTAAATGGGAAGATGCTTGGCAAGATGCTTTAAATAAAGGATATGAATATTTTGTATTTGAAGGAAAAGAATATGATGTTAGGACAGTATCTCAAAACCTAAGACATAAAAAAGGAAAGGAAGGCTCAACAGACCTCCATAAAGGCCCACATCGGTCTGCTCAAACATATCATGCTGGCTACAGAAAAGGGGGCTATAATGAACCCCAACTTTCTAGTACAGAAATAGCAGAAGAACTAGGGATTAGACAAGAAGGCCAAAATTGGTTGATTCCGGGCTATGGTAAGGTAGGCTGGAACTTAGAAGGAAAGAACTCTGAAGAGACTGCAAAAATAAGAAAGAAATTAGTGGATATGTGGCACAAAGAAAGAGGTAAAGTATATAGAGGTCGTACAACTGCTAAGAATCCAGAATGGGACAGAGACCACCGTTATGACCCACAAATGATGACAGATGAAGGTTACGAGGGGTATCCACACGAGAAAAAGAAGAAGAAGTAACTTGAAAAACAAGTTAGAAAACAAGAATATTCCTACAAGATTTGAAAGGTTCATTATGTTCCTAATGAATCGCAGTAAAACATGCAAAAGAATACTGCACGAGGCACTCGGAGAAGCATATGATTTAGGTATTCGTGCTGGTATGCTTGAGCTCAGTAAGAACAAAGGAACAAAGATACATAATAAGGTTAAAAAGATTATGAAGAGAGATGCTTATAAATCACATTATTTAACTAAGGTAGAGAAGCCAGAAGCATGAAGAAGAATGTTCCTAATCCTACCGGTAAGGGTGGTTTCGTTAAGGGTCAGTCTGGCAATCCAAATGGTAGACCAAAGAAGGGTCATGCTATAGTGGATAGGTTCAGAGATAATCCCAAGGCTGACGATGTATTAAAAAAGATTTTTGACATAGCAGATTCACTAGGCACATCATCAGAACATGATGATGCTTTCTCGTGTGCTAAACTCATAGCTGATAAGTTAGTACCTACATTGAAGAGTGAAGACCTCACTATTGATGCAGAAGTGAACACCGGATATGTAGTATTGCCAGAAGAGAAAGAAGCTGATAGTGAATGAAGTAATATTTAAACCACATGAAGGAGCTCAAACTCTGTCCTTATCCATCAGTGATACATATGAGACACTGTATGGTGGGGCTAGAGGAGGCTGACCCCTTTGGGGGTTAGCTGATATATATAGGTGGAAAGACAATGTGTGGTTTGGCATGGTTACTTAGGGGTACAGAGAATCCAAAGTATAGAGCTCTAGTCATCAGACGGAATGCTGAGGATTTAGCAGACTGGGTTGATAGAGCTAGGGCCATGTATCCCCATGCTAAGGTAACTGGGAAACCAGCTACGATTACATTCCCTTCTGGTGCAGTCATCAGATGTGGACATCTTAAAGATGAGAATGCCTATGAGAAGTATCAAGGGCATGAGTATCATAGGATAGTGATTGAGGAGCTGACTCAGATACCGAACGAAGAAAGCTATTTGAAATTGGTATCAAGCTGTCGTTCTACAGTAGAGGGCTTAAGTCCTCGTGTGTTCTGTACAGCAAATCCCGGAGGTAAAGGACATCAATGGGTTAAGAATCGGTTCATAGACGGACATACTGCTATGAAGTCATTCAAGGATACGGAGTCTGGTCGTAAGAGGATATACATTCCAGCTACGATAGATGACAATCCTACTCTTGTTAATCATGACCCAGATTATGTTAAATACCTTGAGAGTCTACCAGAGCCACTGAGAAGTGCATGGAGATTCGGTGATTGGGATGTGTTTGCTGGTCAGTATTTTATAGAGTGGAATCCCAATGTTCATGTGATAGATGAGCAGAAGGCAATAGAGCTAGGGTATGAAGACAGTTTGAATAGAAGGTACATGGGTATTGATTGGGGCTTTGCCAATCCCTTCTGTGCATTATGGTGTCAAGTAACACATAAGAACACAGTGTTTTTCTACGATGAGCTGTATGGTACTGAGAGACATCCAGTACAATGGGCTGAGATGATATGGGCTAAGTCAAAGAACCAAGAGATAAATCAGATATTTGGCGACCCATCTATGTGGGCTAGAAACCCAATGAGTTGGAAGAACCCATCAACCCAATCTTATACGGATAAAAGTATAGCAGATGCCTTCACTACCTATTTGCCTAATCTTGTTCCAGCGAACAATAGTAGGATAATAGGGTGGCAGAATATGTCTCAGATGATGCATTTTAATAAGAAGACTCTGCCTAAGTTTTTTATAATAAAGGGTAAGTGTCCGAATTTAGAAAGGACATTACCGAACATGGTAAGAGACGATAAGAATCCAGAAGACTTGGATACTACGACTGAAGACCATGCTGTAGATGCTTGTAGGTATGCTTTAACACACATACTAGCCCCTACACAAAAACGAATAAAAGAACCGGTATTACAGCAACAGATTAATAAGCTGTTAATGCCAGAACCAGAAGACGATACAGTCTTTGATTGGAATAACATATAAGGAGGCATTATGCCAAGACCAGCACCATCAAGACCATCAGCACCAGTAGGACCAGCACCATCAGTCCCAAGTCAGCCCCACTCAGTTACTCCTTCTAAGAAGGGAGATAAAGGAGATTCGAAGGCTTTTGCTAAGGGTGAGGCAAACTTTATGAAGCTATTTAAAAGAGCTCTTTATAAAGCAAAATCTTTAAAGAAAAAGAAATTTAGATTTAAGGGTAAACTATATACTGTTAAATAGGAGGACAATATGCCTAAGTTAGGAAATAAAAAGTTCGCATATACTAAAAAAGGGTATGCTGAATATAAACGAGCAAAGCTAAAAAAGATTGCCAAGAGGAAGAATAGGCAAGAAGTGTACGACCAAGGAGCAGTAGTATGAGAAAGCTTATTAAGAAATATTCTAGGAAAAGAAATACTGCTAAGAAGAGAGCAATGAAATCTTTAACAAGTGTACAAAGAAAACCACATGACATAGCAGACTCTTTTAGGAAGTACGGTGATGAAAACTATATAAACAATATAAAGAGGTAAGGAGATAATATAATGCCAGATAGAACCCCTTATGGTAACGAGCAAGGTGCGAGCATGCCTCCTCAAAAGCCAAAGATAAGAAAGAGACTAAAGTCTATATTGATGAGCTTAAAAAAACAGAAAAAACCAACAGAGATACTAGGTATTCCAACACGAGTAACATTAAAAAAAGGTAAATAATGCCAGATAATTACGATAAGATTATACGAGAGGGTGAAGACGGAATAAAAGGTTTAGCTGGATATTCTCCTTCAGACAAAGACAGAAAGCTAGTTCGCTATTTAGAGATGATGTTTGACGAGTCTAAAAAGGCTAGAGCACACAAAGTCCCTAGATGGAGAAGGAATGAGGAGTTATATAATGGAGATTTCTTTAAACCATTCAAGCTTCCTAAGTATAAATCACGAGTTGTAGCTAATGTTATACATAGTGTTGTAGAGACAATATACTCTATTCTTACTGACAGATTTCCTAAAGTAGATATAATGCCTAGAACTGAACAACAAGTAGAGATGGCTAAAGAAGCTCAAGAAGCAGTCGAAAGCGAGATGGCTAAGCATAAGGCGACTCGTGCTATAGCTATGATGAAAAGAGACGGTATAGTGTACGGTAATGGCTTTTTAAAGACTACTATAGGAGATGAGGGGCATATAGAATTTTCAGTACCAGATATATATACAGTATTTGTAGACCCACTTGCGACTAATATACAGAATATGAAATGTGCTATATTCGCAAATCCTACCTATGTAAATGAAGTGCGAGATAAGTTTGAGGCTGGGAAATATGTTAATGCAGAAGGTTCTTTAGATGAATATCGTTCATTTATTCGGGAACATAAAGAGGGTGATAAGGGTTTAAGTCAAGTTACAACAGCTTCGGGTGGCAATACGGGAGTATCGTCTGGAGATGTAAGAACTGACTATATAGAAAAATCTCCAGCTTATACAGCAGTGTCAAATAAACAATATGGTGGAGGTCAAGTATTGCTTAAGGAAGCTTGGCATTATATGGATGGAACACTTTACCTAAGTACATGGGCTGGTAATGTATTATTACAGCACGAAGAAGCTCCATATGATTTTATTCCTTTAGTAACATTCCAGAATTATCAAGATGAGCACCATTTTTGGGGCAAGGGAGAGCCAGAAATTATAGAGCCATTAGCTGTTGGTGCAGCAGTATTAATGTCTCAAGCAGTTGATAATGTTCTTTATCATGGAAACCCAGCTTGGGTAATGAGTAAGAATATGACACAAACACCGGGAAATAGACCGACTGACAAACCCGGACAAGTTTTTTATGTTAATGGGCCACATGAACAAATTCAAAGATTACCAGCCGGAGATATGTCCTCTTCAACTTTACCTCTTATACAGAATATGGTACAGTTGGCTGATACAGTAAGTGGAGTTCATGACATCACACAAGGGAGAAACCCTAGTGGAGTTACAGCTTCTAGAGCTATTGCTCAATTACAAGAAGCTTCACAGCAAATTATACGAGCTAAAGAAAGAGAAGTAGGTTCAGATGCAGTAGTAGATATATACATACATACATTATCTATACTAGCAAGGAACTATTCCCAGCCTATACAGCTAAGACAGTCAAAAGAAGGGGGTGGGTATGAGTTTAAGATAGTTTATCCTTATAACCTATCTCCAGAGCTTGATTTTAAATATGTGCCGGGTTCTAGTCTACCAGAGTCAAGAGCTCAACGAATAGACCAAGCTATGGACTTTATGCAGTTAGGTCTACTTAATCCAGAGCAATTCTGGCAATGGACACAAAAAGATGTGTCTAAAGAAATACTAGAAGACCTTCAGAAAATGAGAGAAATGCAAGAGCAAGCAATGGCACAGCAAGACCAAACATTGGAAGGTTCTACTGATGAGAATGAAATACTAGAGGCTCTTATGATGAAAAGGAATCAAATGGGTCTAGACCAACCACCACCAGAAGAGGGTCAATAATGGCCAATGTCTTAGAGAGACAAGAAAATAAGAAAAAATCTACTGTAACGGGTAGAGGGATAGGCTCTTTAAAGCAGTGGTGTATAAGAAACGGACATGGTGGTGTAACAAAAGAATGTGTATTATCGGCTATGCAAAGCCAAGACCCTAAAGTAGTAGGGTGGGCTAAGAAAGCTGTAATGGGAAATATGGTAAAAAGTAAGGGGCAATAATGGCAACAACAGTAACAAATGGAACTTTAGTAGTAACTATAAAAGAAGAATTAACTTTAAACGGAAAACAGCAAGGTGGTACAATTATAAAATCTATCGCTGCATGTGATGAGGTCTATAAAAGAATAATAACATTAACAGCAGATACTAGCCATGATGTTGCTTCATTTGCTGGCACTCCCGGAGCAGCTTGCGAGTTTGACACAGATTTAATACAGTATATTAGAGTTACAAATTTAGACGATACAACAGATTTAGTAGTAACATACGGAGGCTCAACCTCGGCAGCACAAGTAGTTCCAGCCGGTTGTAGCTCTATGTTATTTAGAAAAGGAGTTAAAGGTGCAACATCAGATGCTGCACAAACTTCTGGTAACGATATAGCGAGTTTATATTTAAGGTCATCAGCAGCTATAGATGTAGAACTGATGATTGTTAGTACATAATTATGACCAACTACAAACAAATAAGGAGGTAGTGTCATGCCAAATCCATACAATGATGTGGTAGTAACAGAAGCTGAAAAAGCTTCTTTAGAAACAAATGAAAATGCTATAGAATCTCCTATCCCTCGCCTAGAGGAAGTACAAGAAAGCGAGCAAGGAGTAAATGAAGTGGCAGATTTCAGTGATGCAAGTGAAGTCAATCCAAGTGATATTGACCTCGACAATCTTGATAGTTTACCAGATGTTAATCCGGAAGACTATCTTGTTGAAGATGAGGGTGATGATACATATGAGATTGGGGGTCAAGAGTTTAGCATTGACCAGATTTTAGAGTGGAAAAATGATTCTGAAAACAATAGAAATTGGAATCAGAAAAACACTCAAAAAGCACAAGAACTTGCAAGATGGAATGCTTTGAATGATAGAATAAATAATGATAACGACTTTAAGACCCATATAAAAGACTATTTTTACAATGATGAAGATTCTTATCGTAAATTAGGTCTAGATGATTCTTATGAATCGTTAAGAGAAAGCGAAACTTTAAACCCAGAAGATTACGAGATTAAAGAATCTCAGCCTTCTGACTTAGAGTCTCGTGTTCAAGAGTTGGAGTTTGAAAAGCAAGTTAATAATATGGAAGTAGAATTTGACCAGTTAGTAAGGGATAATTCTGAAATTTTTGACAATGAAGATGACGAGATTCAGTTCTTAGAATTTGTTGAAGAAAATGAAATCCCAGATTTAAACTTAGCTTTTAATCTTTATACTCGTGATTTCTATAAATCTGAAGCTGAACATGCTAGACAGTTGAATGAGAATGCTGGAAGAAACTATGGTAGGGTTGTAATGAATAGCTCAGTTGGTGCAAGAGATGTTAGAACACCATCTAGGCCTAAAAATTACAAAGAGATTACCATGGATAATCCAGATATTTCTCAGTATTTTGATTAATTAAACAACCCCACAAATGTGGGAAAGGACTAAACAATGTCATTAAATTATGATTCATTGAGTGCTCTGACTAGAGACAAGTTCTTGCCAGTTTTAGTTGATAATATATTCAACAGTAATCCAATAGCTCTAAAGCTTCTAAAGAATGCTGAAAAGTTAGGTGGTGGTAAAAAAATCATTACTCCTCTAGAGTATGGAACTAATGGTGCACAAGGATTTTATAACGGGTACGATGTACTTGATACAACTCCTTCTGACCCTATTACTGCTGCTGAATGGAACTGGAAACAAGCTTTTTCATCTATCACAATTAGTGGAGAGGAAGAACTTAAGAACAATGGCGACAGTCAAGTGCTTTCATTATTAAAAGCGAAAATGAAAAATGCTGAAAAATCTTTAAAGGATTTATTCGGTCAAAAGTTATTCGCAAACTCAGCTCCGGGAACTAATGATATTACATCATTAATCGGAACTGGTACAGTTGCAAGTGATGATTACCTAACAGCAGATAGTTCTGCTGATGGTACAGAAGTTGCTGCTGGTTCGTTTGGACCTATTATTGAGGACCTTGCAGCCGACACAACTATCTTCCATGCACCCGGTGATGTAGATAACTGTATTATCGGTTACAGAAGAAGCTTAGGTGGAATCAACTCTGAGACTGCTGGTAACTACTGGTGGAATGCAAGAGCTGGCTCATTTTCAACTATGCCTTCTGCTGCTGCAAACAATGTAGCTGCTCCATGGGATGATATGGTAGAAGTAACTAACGGTACTGCTGCCATGACAAAGAAAATGACACAGATGTATGGTGCATTAACTATTGACAACGACCAGCCAGACATGATAATCACAACACAACCTATATATGATGCTTATGAGTCTTCTCTACAAGCTAATAAAAGGTTTGAAGGTGATGCCGAGTTAGCTGATGCTGGATTCCAAACTTTAAGATTTAAAGGTGCAACAATGGTTGTAGACTCTCATGTACCAGATGGTATGATGATTTTCTTAAACACTAATTACCTTGATTTTAAAGTACATAGTAAAAGAAATTTCTCATTTGAGAATTTTCAGAAACCAATTAACCAAGATGCTAGGACAGCCAAAATCTTCTGGATGGGTCAGTTAGTTTGTACTAACCCAAGAATGCAAGGAGTGATTGTTGGTGGACCTAGCTCATACTAATAAGGAGGGAATGTAATGAGTGATTTTAAAAGCATAGAAACTACAGTAAACCCTCAGCAGATAGATGCTAATTCATCTACACAAAAAGTAGCTCTAGGTCATATTATTAGAGCAAAAGATTGGGCATCTACTGCCTATGGTGTAGGAGAATTTATCTACCTTAAAGGTGCAGCTAGTACAGTCGTAGGTTCAGTGGTTCATTACAATGCAGACGATTTTTCTACAAATCTTGCAGTTGCAGATAAAAAAGGTCCTCTTGCTGTTGCAATGTCAGCATGTGTTGCTAATGAGTTTGGCTGGTATCAAATCCAAGGCAAAGGTGCAGCTAAAGTAAAAACTGGTTTTGCTGATAATGGTGATTGTTACCTAACATCAACTGCTGGTTCAGTAGATGATGCAGATGTAGCTGGAGACTGGATATACGGTATGAAAGGAGCATCTGCGATTGGTACTCCTTCGACTGGTTTAGCTGAAGTTGAATTGTCAAGACCAAGTACAAATGATGGTGCAGATGACTAGACTGTAGGTAATACTAATATAAGGGGTTGGGCAACCAGCCCCTTATAAACTGGAGAAGAATTGACTGATACAAGAGGTAGTTTTAGAAAACAAAATATAGATATTTATAATAAGAATCTAAGGACTCATAATAAAGAGTGGTTAGAAAATTATAAATATGGAAAAACAAAAGACGATAAAACCGTATTTACAGCAGAAGTAGGTATGGATGGAAAGCATTATGTAGTACCTCAAGTATTATATATAGATGGTAGGCTTCAAGAGGTTGGGGCTGATTATGCAATAGATAATCATGGATATGGAATACCTTTTGACAATAAAGAGGATGCTCGTAATTTCTCTTTATGGTTAAGTAATCATCATAAACGAAAAGGTTTAATGAAAAATATAGTAAAGAAAGCGAGTAAATAATTGAAAACGACAGAATTAATAACACATTTACAATATAGATTAGAAGATGATACAAGTAATACAGACTTTGATGTAAATCAAAAGCTTAATGCTTTAAATGCTGGTCAAAGAACCCTATGTAATTTACTTGACAATCATTATTTAACAGAGCTAGAAACAATATCAACTAGCCTTCCAACACAAGCCACATCTTGGAGCACCACAAATGCTTCAGTATGTGAAGTTGTAGGGAAACCAGATTCAATAAGAAATGGTATCGTTAGGGTGTTGGATAAAACAAATAACAGATTTTGTGATATAATGCCGGGTAGTAAACCCGAACTACTATCAAATAACTATATAGTTGGAGATAATAGTGGTTCTGGAACAATTATTGGGTCATATGCCTTCGTATTTGCTAACAAGGTATATGTAGCCCCTAGTTCTATATTACTTGTTGATATATGGTATTTAAAGCATCCAAACAAATTAATTAATGATGCAGATGATGAACCAGAATTAGATGAAGGTTTGCATGACATACTTTTAGATTTAGCCGAGGCTGAACTATGGAAATCTGACAATCAACAAAACAGAGCAACTGCTGCTGAGAATAAAGCGATGGCACAAATTGAAGTCCTTAATACAAGGATAGCTTCAGACTAATGCCTTTTTCAGAAATAAATTTACAAGGAAGCTTAAACACTGAAGCCGATGAACAATTAGTTGGGTTTCAAGGTTTTACTAAATTAATCAATTTAGACCAAGATACATCTGGTCAATTAAAGCAAAGATTAGGATTTTTAGATTCTAGTGCTGGTTTTAATGAAGATAGACAGTTATCTTCTGTAAAACATATAGTTGATTCTCGTTTAACCAATTCTTATAAAGACCCAAGTGGTTCTACACTGAATGCAGCCTACACTGGAACAGCTTGGATTATTGGGGCACGACAAGCTGCTGGGAATGATTTTTATATATTATTATGCGACCCAGCTACTTTTGGAAATAATATTACCTTGCAAACATTATCTGGAGCTCAACTAAAGCACAGTATTCTTACTGATTATGGAAACGGATTTGTTCGTATTGGATTAGATATTGATACCACTCCTTCAGTTTTTCAGTATATAGATAGAAACTTTTTCTGGGGAGCATATACATATGATAATAGATGGTATTATGATACGACAAACTATCCTAGACTAGAGGCATCTTATGTTCTTTTAAAAGATACGGAGAGTAGAGGTTTTGGAACTCATGGTAATGGAGACGATGAGTCTATAGGGTATTTTGGGAAATATACAAATTGGAATGCTGAACATTTAAATTCAGATGGGATGGAAGGTCATGTAAGTAAGTCTGCAAGAGAGTCAGCTAAGACTGGTTTGTCGGTAGGATTAAACTTAACTGCTAATAGTTATTATTATAAATTATGCCCAATATTTGATGGGATACAAGAAGGGCTACTGCCTAATGGAGTAACTGTTGATACCACTGGAATGGTTACTGGAACAAGAACTCCGAGATTAACATTTGAGTTTGATTTTAGTGGCAGTCTCTGGAATCCTCGAACAACTGGATTTAATTTATATAGGAGTACAAGTGGGGATGGAACTTATAATAAAGTATTAGATATATCAGCCAAAGAAGATGATGCTAATATGGTTCATGTTACTGATGCATCTATTGATAGAGTAATACATATAGAAGGAGCTAGCTTTACAACTAATGAACATGCAACAAAACATCTATTAGTTAATGGAATGGCTTTTACTATATCTAGCAACACAGAAGATACTTTAACCTTAAGTGCAGATTTGAATGGTGGAACAGTAGGGGATGCGAGTGGATTTGGAGTTAGTAGGTGGTCTCAATTATTTGGTGCTGGTCAAGG
>CEQA01141537.1_pt1 | contig 10706 bp, 5 predicted proteins | sample 530501 | NCBI WGS metagenome assembly CEQA01 (sample SAMEA2620227, study PRJEB7988) | marine metagenome | isolation source: saline water (ENVO:00002010), including
TCAGCTAACTTTTCATACAATAAAGTGTGCTTGAACATAACAGAATCATCTTCCCCAAGTTTGTTTCGCCCATGCATTCTCCCTATAACCTCTGATGTTTTAGGGTCAATCACCTTTTCAAATTTCTTCATATCTAGACGAAAAATATTGCCATCTCTTTTTATAAGTTTATCTTCTGGTGGCTTGTCATAAGTATTTTCTCTCATAACTTTTGTCAAGTTTTCATCAATAAGCTGTGCATATGACCGGTTGATAGATGGGTAATTCTGATGAGGATTAGTTACTGGTGAATAACTGTACTCATAATACCTTTGTAATAACTCTTCTTTAGTTATCATGTCTTTAGGCTTTTTACCCCAAGCATTTAAGAACAACATATCAACTTGCCATGGTGGTAAGTTTTTCATTAATTGTCTTTTCATTTGTTGAAATTGAAAAGACGGTTGCATTTTATCTATAAACCTTTCCACCTTCATAACATCTTCGGGCATCTGTTTTAATGCATATTTAACTATATCACTTGCATTATCTGAGTCTATAGCTTTTTTTAATTTGTCTGGGGTTAAAGATGATTTAGCCCTAGGTTGTTTACTAATTTTAATAATAGATGTTTCACTCATAGGCATACCTAAATCAAGTTCCATCTTCTGAGCCCAACCTAAAGCATCATTTAAATTCTCAAAGGCATATACTTCTCCCTCTCCATATTCGCCACCTCTAGCTTTATTCCATAATGGAGTTCTTTTAGGGTCTGTAGTTAATCCCTCTTTTTTAATCATAGGGATATTTTTTGTAGGAGTAACATGAAATAATACACCTTTCTCTGTTTTGCCCTTAGCTGGTTGCTGTAAGCCTTTAGGATAGCTATCAGCACTTTTAATACTAATAATATCTGACGGTGGTATTGACTTTGTTCCTTTTATGGTTCTAAACCACCTTCCTTTATCTGGCCCAGCTATGCTTCTAGGGTAGGCCACACCATCATAAACATCCACATCTTCTTCCCATCTGCCTTTTTTAGTAGTTTTAGCAAATTCTTCTGTATCTCTTGAGTCTTGTATCGCCTTAAGCCTTATTTCATCAGCAGTATATACTTCAGTAGCTTTGTGAGGGTTAAATAGTTTATTAATTCGATTAACTCCATCTTTGCCAGTACCTAAATAAGCATCCATCTTAACAATCATTTCATCATTCATCTTTAAAACATTAGCTAATTCTGGGAATTCTTTTGCATATGTTAATCTATTGGCAAGATATGCTTTCACAAAAAGCTCCTCACCACTATTGGGAAGTTCTTTGTTTGGGTCTAGTCTTTCTCCCCACTCTCTGAGCTCTGCATTAAATCCGGGCTCTCTGTCTCTGATTGAATGGACTGCTCCATGTGCTGCCTCTTCAATAACAGTGAAAAGAGGGGCTTCAGAGCTGAGGGTAATTGCTCTAGTTTCTGGGTCATATCTCCCATCTGATTCGACTTTGTATATTGTTTCTCCATTTTCATTTTCTCCTATAGGTGTACCCACTGATTCTGGGTTTAAATATTCCATATCAGCTAATTCGCTAGCTGTTAATTTTAATGTCTGCTCCCCCTCTAATATTTCATTTGGAGTGAAAGCACCGTCTTCAATAAATTTTACCAGCTCCTCTTTCGTTGTTAATGGATGCTCTTGGAACCTCATATCTTCAGTAGATTGACCTAACATTATAGATTGATTTTTATTTACTGGAGGGGCTCCTATTATAGAGGGAGTGTATTCTATAGGTTCAATTTTTAATAATGGCTCAAACTCTTCATCAATTTCAATTTGAGTCTCGTTTTCTATTAATAAATCTTCAGCATCTTTTTTATCTATCTTTGCATTAAGCCTAGGGTCGTTAATATTGATTGGCCTATTTGTCTTAAGCTTAGGTCTAGGTCGTATTCTTTTCATTATTTAACATTCTCTTTGTTTAATAAGGGAACTTCTTTCATTATTTTTTTATACTCTTCTGGATAATTGGCCTTTAATTGTTTCATAAATTCTTTATTCTGGTATCCATGATATGTAAAGTTAGCCAAATCTTCTCTTAACCTTATCAGTCTTGCACTATTATAATAAGTAAAATTATTAAGATTTGCTAGATGTAAATCTTTAACCTCTTTTGTAAAAGCCTTGATATAATCTGATGTAAGTTGAATAGGTTCTCCCTTAGCATTTATCACCCAGTGCCCCTCAAACTCTTTTAAAATTTCAATTTGCTCGCTAACATATGCTGCTTTAAAATTATCATTTTTCATTAGCCATTCTATTTTTTTGATATTTATGCTAGGGTCGCTAGTTTCCTTTAAAAGCCACTCTGGGATGTTTTTCGTATTTTTAAGGAATCCAAATTCAGAATTTATTTCTCCACTTAAGTATTTATTTACAAACCTTTCTGTTTGATATGATAAACGATTAAAAGCATTTCTATTTGCAGAGTTCCATAGAGTTCCAATCTCAACCTCTTTAAGATTTAACTTTGACATTAATTCACCTTGATGATGAGTTCCCTCTGCATAAACATCTTTATCTTTATTATATGTTCGTTTTGATTCTCTAGACTTAAACTTAAAGTTTTCTACATTAACATCATAAGAATGTAAGTTTTTAGGAAAAGCATTAAGTGAGTGTAAAACAGTCATAAAAGTTATATTAGTAAAAAAATTCTCAACCCCTTGTTCGGTAAATCCAAATTCATCAAAAGTTGATTGAAGTGCCTCGTTCCAAGAAAGTCCATCAGAAAGCAAGCTAATACAATGCTCTGCTGCCCCAAGACCATGCATCATTGTGCCTCCGGCTGTTCCTTGCATAAACAAATTAGCTAACATTCTTTTTTGGTCTGGCTGGACTACAACAGCCCCACGACCACCCCAGACTTTATTTGCTTGATTTAATAAAGATTCTTCAAAAGCATTAATTTTTTCTGTAGACCAACCGTCTGCCTTATAAGCTGCTCTTTGAGTTTTACTGAGCTTTGGTTTAAATCCTACCTTATTTAACCCATGAAACATAGAACCCATAATAAATTCTAAAGAAGCTCCAAAAGCAATATCTGAAGCACTATATCTATTACTAGGACTAATGTAGTCTTTATCTCCTTCCATAAGAGGAGACATATCTGGGTCAGTTAATTTTAATCCAGTGCCAACTGTGCTAAACATTAATCCACTGTTTATATACCCACCCAAACTATTTCTTGCTGGGTTCCAGAATTTATTAACTGTACCAGTCCATACCTTTGCCCCACCAATAAAACCTACAAAATGATTAGCAACATCTGCTGCACTATTCACAGTATTATAATAATTACTCATACCGACTTCTCTTTGAGCTAAAGTGCTTAATTCTGGCGATTCACTATTTAAATCTAAAACTTTAGCTATAAGTTCAAGCTCTTGAACATCTGAAACTTTCCCAGAGTCCCAACCTCCGGCATACATTATTAAATCCTTAAGCCCTAATGTGGTAGCAGAAAATAAACCATCTATTACTGGGGCTGTTCTGTCTCGTAGTAAATCAGATTGTGAATATGGGCCCAACTCGCCTCTTCTGCTTGTATCATAGAAAGGTGAATCTGGGATGAAGGAGTTATTAAATTGTTCTACACTTGTTCTTTGAAGTTTATTTAACTCTAGTAAATTCCATAATTTCTCTCTATGCTCATCCCAGTAATAAGACATGGCATACGATTGTCTTAGTATTTCTTTTACTGGAGGAATAATTTCTCCATTTTCTAAATTAACTAATCTATATCCTTGATTTTCTAAATCAATCCTATCGGTGTAAGCATCTATTTGATTAGGGTTTAAGGCAGAAGCATACCCTTCTAATGCCATTTCATCAAAAAAATGATATGATGCATCAATATCTCTTCCTTCTTTAAAAGTATTAATTACCCTTGAGTCATCAACTACTACCCAATTTCCATTAAAATCTAACCTAACTACACCAACATTAGCCTTTATCATATTAACTTCACTAGATGGAACATTAGGGTGTCCACTTCCATAAGAATATTCTTCGTTTTTAAAAGCTGTATATGGAGCAAACCCTTCTATATTCCCAAAAACATCTGTATCGGGGTGATTCCCTAAAAGAGCATCTGTGCCATATCCCGGCTTTGTAACCCTACCAGCACCATCAATTTCTAAATAAGTTGGGTTATTTGACCTACTTCCAGCTATATGTTCAGCAAATTTAAGCTCGAAAGTCGGGATTTTGTTTTCTATTATTTGATTAATAATGTCTTCACTTACATTTTGCTTAGAGTCTTTAGCAGAAATAAATTGTTCTACAAAACCTTTATCTACAGAACCATACCTTAAATCATCTAAAACTATAAAGTTTTTTAATGGATTAGACTTGTCTCCAGAAATAAACATGGTATTTTCTACATCCTCTCTACGACCTCCAGTAAGAACTTGATTAAAAGTATTTCTATCTAAGCTAGACATGTTCCCGGAAACAAGGTATGCTAAAAATTCATTCGCCCTATTATTTAATTCTGCTTCCTCTATACCACTCGTTCTTTCATCAAAATAAGAAGAAAAAACTGGATTATCTTTATGTTTTAAGTACATTAAAAGAAACTCTGGAGTTATTTTTCCTTGAGGCCCTTCATAATAAGCTTTCATTGATTCATCGCTATCATCTAATCTTTCTTTATGTAAGATTTCTAAATACAGCATATCCCATGCTATTTCCCACTCAGCATCGTTTCTTGGTACTCCAGAAGTATTCCCCATTAATCCTAAAGCATCCTTCCATAGATGGCTGTAGTTTTTAATTACATTTGTTTTATTAAATTTATTAAGACCATCATCACGAATCTCCCAGTCTATATCTCCGTTATAAAAAAATTCTGGCCCACCCCCCGGTCCTCCAGCATCATAATGACATCCAGTTACACAGTCGGTAAAAGTTTTATAACTAGAAATGCCCATATTGGCATTAAATGTGTGAAGTAGGGTTTTTTTAATATCTACTTCTCTAAGCAATCCTAAGTCTACAAATAGTCTATAATTATTAAATGTCCCATCCTTATAAAAATAAACATCGCTATCTGTTAGTTTGCCATTATCACTACCGTCATCACGAACTCGATGAGTAACTTCCCCTACTTCTGTTTGTGGAGCATCTTTATTTATGTGCTTGTAAATTAAATCTAAATCTGCATCAGACAGAGAAGGGGGTTTCCCCTCCTTTATTTTATCTCCCGGTATTGGAATTATTTCTCCCTCGCCATACATTCCGGGTATAATAGAGTAAGTTCCTTCCATCGGTTGATTCGAAATTTCTTTTGCTTTTTTTTGAGTAAATAAGCCCTCTTCATTAATAGCATTAAGCATAATAATCATATTGTTTCTTTTCTCAATATCTAGATTGAGTAAAACATAATACATCGCATCCCCGAAAGCAGCCCTAATCGCTTCAAGATTTTGAACAGATACATTTTTATATGCATCTATCATCTCTGGGCTATCGGAACCATGTATCATATTTTTAAAGTACTCAACATGAGCTCTATAAGTCCAATTATAATAATCTCTAGGAGTTATTCCTAAGCCCTTCCATTCTTTATACTCATCTGTTTGTAAGAAAGGAACTCCGTCAATATTAAATCCAGATATTCCCTCTTTTGTTTCTAAATGCTGGATTAAATCATCATGCCATGAAGGTTTATTTAAACCCCCATTGTAAAGTTTATCTAAGACTGTCATTGATTGATATGACCTTCTGAGCTCGTTATCTAAAAAATCATACTCTAAAGTTCGTTCAGTCAAAGGTCTTTCATTGTGCTGAATATTTCCCTCAGAATCCCACTTAAACTCAAGATTTCCGGGCATTAATAGGTAATTAAATTTATCAAAAGTATCTACATTGACATACTCATCACTATCATATTTTATTTTCCAAGTATTAATTAGGCTTTTATAGCTATCATAAAAATCTTTACGATTAGATAAGCTTGACATTCCATCTAGGAAATTTTCATAATTTGAAGTAAAGGGACTTATTTCTTCTGAAAGTCCATAAGACTGTAAATGGTGAGACCATTGATTTTTAATTTCAAATTCATCCCAGTTATTTATATCTGCACTTGATTTAATTATATTGTATGGCTGAATTACATATCTATTAACTTGATTATATACTTCATTTACTCTATCTAAATCGAAATAGCTTTTGTTTCCATATTGTTTCATAATTATGCTTTCTCATGCCATTTTTTTCCAGTAACCTTCGACCAATCAACTCTGGTTTTTGATGATGCAAATGCTGGGGATGATGCTGGTTTATCACTAGCATACACTGGGGTTGATGGAATTGTGGGTTTTCCTAATTTATTACCCACACCACCATAATAATTTTCTGGGGACCGTACATCTTTTCTGAAAACTTTTGGAACCCCCCTAGAAGAAGTTTCATCGTTAAATTTAAATTCAAAAGTTTTAGTGCTATCTTTTTTAACATCGTTCTGTTCTTTCTTAATAAACTCATCGTCTATCTCAATATCGTTATTATTAAGCTCTGGAATTACATTTTTTCGGAGATTTGATTTGCTAGAGTTTACTTTTGACTGATACACATTATGAAGCTTAGGATATTCGTCTTTTAATAGTTCCTCATTATTTAATCCTAATTGAAATAATTCTGAATCTAATTTTCTAAGCCTAGTTTTAAATAATGTACTTGTAAAAATTCTATCATTGGTGTTTTTAAACACATTAAACAAGCTCTCATTGCCCGGCAAAGATTGGTTGTTAAGAGTTATTCCTAACTTATCTGGATTTGAATGTGAAGTTATATACTCTGGATTACTTAGAAACTGATGCACATCAATCATATCCCATACATGAATATCATTTAAGAAGCCAGTTTCTTCATTATCTGATAGAGAATAAAGATAATCAGCATAACTATTTTTCAAGTGTTCTAGTTCGCCCTCATTCCAAACACCATCATTATAATCATAATTTATTCCTAATCCATATGACTGACCCCCTACATCTATTGTTTGCTGGGATGAATCTAAATAATCTTGTGCCCATGTAGTAAATTCATTTGACTTATAAAAATCGTCTGTTTTGTTTTTTAAATGAGTCTCTATCTCTTCCTCATAAACATCTCTTTGCTGTTCCCTTATCTGTAAATCAATTCTATCAATAATAGATGATAAACTTAAAGCTTTACTACCATCGTCTTCTTCTAATAATTTTAGAACCTCTTTTTTAGTTAATCCATTATAAAATAGTTTATAAATCTCATCTACAATATCATCATCACCCTCATTCTGTTTTTTAAGCCTTTCTTTTAATTTTAATTTCTGCTCATATTCTTTCAGCTCTAATAAATATTCTCTCTCTGCTTTTAACTGTTTTTCTCTAGAGACTGCCTTTAAAATTGAAGACCACTGCTCTGGTGTTAAATCTTTTTTCTTTAATGTCTTGCCCATTAATCATCACCTCTGTCTGTTGTATACTTTTTGCCTCTCCATGTAAATACTTGCCCAGCTCCTAAAGATTTTCTCGCTGCTGCAAAAGCCTCATCGAAAGACATGCTATCATAATCTGGTGCAGAAGAAGAACTTCCACTACCACCATAATAATTATTAACTTGATGACTTCCACCACCAGAAGCACTAGCAGAAACATTACCACCCACCCCATCCAAATCAATAATATTTCCTTCTGGAGAAATCCATTTACCATCCTTAAGAATTCCACCAGCTAATTCTTGAGGAGCTTTATATTGGTTAAATGCCTCAACTCCACTTGTTACAGCTCCAGCTACTCCTTTAAACATATCTAGATTTGCTTGAGATTTCATAGAAGCAGCACTTCTTAATAACTGCTGTCTTTTTTGGTCATATGCATATAAGTCTTTAGATGCTTGAACTTTAGATGCTTGATTTTTTATAGCTATTTCTCTAGCTTGTGAAGCTAAACTTGCCATTGTATCTTTATCAGTTTTCCTCATAAGCTCTCTTGCAACAATAGAATGCTCCATCCCTTGCTTTATCATAGAGCCAGTTGTTTGAGCTTTAGCTGCCATCGCTTGTTGCTGTATAGGAATAGATGCTTTGGCCATCATTTGGTCTACTGGGTACTGACCTTTAGTAGACCATTTTTTGAGCTTACCTACATACTCCATCTCTTCTGGAGACCTTTTAGTCATTCTCTCAGCTTCTTTCTTTTTTGCATTTGCACCAGCGATACTACCTATAGCACTAACTGCTGGACCTAACCACCAAGTCATTAGATAACCTCCTTAATAGTATGATTTAAGCTTTTATCAGCTTGTTCATTCTTAATTTTTTCAACATCTTGCAACCACATTTGATAATGCTTATCATGCAGTTCTGGATTTGCTTTTGCTTGAGATAAAGCTATAGCATAATTACATAAGCTTATTCTATACATTTGTGGAACTATAGGTGAGTATTTTCTATAATCATTAACAGAAACAACTTTAGCCTCAGCCTCTCTACCAGATAAATCACTCTTATGGTTATACCAACTCCAGACCCCTCCGTATTTGTGAGCTAAGGTAGATGTAGGTATCTCAGTAGTGCTGTTAGGATTGTTTGATAAATAATTTGTATATATACTATTATAAGTAAGAGTTATATTCCCTATGCCCCCTAGATTCACTATAGCTCCATTTAAAACAGAGCCTAAGTCTGTAGCTAAAAATATATTTCCATCATTCACAGCTCCCGGAGTAGTTGAGTCTGTGCCACCAAGAAATGGAACTGAAAAATTTCCTTCCTCTAATCTTGAAAGTTGTGCATAATAAATAACAGTTAAATAATCTCCGTTAGGGGGATTTTTATCTAACCAAACAGCCGGAGCTGTATCTCCATATTGATTTGGTCCAATAAAATAACCAGTAGGAGTCCCAGATTTTAAAGTATTGTTTGTATCTAAGTCTATAAAATCTCTATCTATTAAAGGAAGAATTTCTCCTTTATATCTTACTTCTTTCATTTTTTTATAATCATTAGGCAATGCTAATGGGTTCTCTCTTAAGCTAGTCCCAGTTCCATAATAATTAAGGGGTGTTACAGCTCTAATCATTCTTTCAGCTATATCTACCTCTCTACTAAGCTCATCTTCTGCTTCCATTAATAAATTCTTTATCATTTGCCTTGGTGCCTCTGCATAAAGCAAACATCTGTCTATTAAATTATCCCATCCACTTATCATTAACTGCTCTCCAATGTTGTTACTCTAGTTTTTAGCGAATCTATTTCTGCTTGTAATTTATGAATAATAGACTCTAATCTACTTATTGTTTTATTTAAACTTGCTTCTTGTGATTTATATGCTATCTTTTCAGCCATTAATCAGTCTCTAATGTTACCTTGTTAATTTCATAATTTTCATCTGCTGAAGAATCTCTTTGAATTTTAATTTTAGCCCCCTCGCTTCTTCTGCTAATCCTTGCACTTAATATTCCGGTTGTTAATGAGGCTGACTTTAATGCAGCTCCAGATATAGAATTACCACCGGAAACAGTTATATCTGTGGTCTGACTTGCATGGGCTGGATTAGTTACATCTGCAATAACTTTCCTTATACTCGCCTTTCTTGTTTGGTCTTGAACTAAAGGTTGTGTCCCAGACTCCATAATAGTAGTTATACTTTCTGTTGAAGATGCATCTTGTGTTGCTAGAGTTGTTTGAGTTCCATCATCAGCCGATAGGTGAAAATAAGGTTTTAATTCATTATTTAAATGAACTCCTCTTATATGTGTTTTTCCACTTAAATGGCTTTTTATATTACTCCATGCTTCTGTTTTAAAATCATAGACATGGGCTTCAACTGTTTTATTTAAATCGTACATAACATACAGTTTTTTATCTCTTTCATTCCATCCCAATTTAGTTCCAACTAAAGAACCCGATGTTCCAGATGCTGTTCTATTTGTCTCATAATTTGATTTTATTGGCATATGTAAAGGCTTTAAGTTAAAAGAGGTGTCTATTAAATAAATTCCCGATGGGGAAGCAAATATAATCCCGAAATCAGTTTTAACAAAAGATTCATGATTTAAGCATCCTATATTAGGATATGCTTCTATTAAAGACCATCCACTAGGGTCTGTGCTTGGAACAGACAATCTAAATATACCTCTTTCCATAAACACTACTAAATCACTCATTAAAACTTCTATGCCTACTATTTCTCCTCCTTGCATATCTTCTAACTGTATATAATTAGATATAGGAATAACATCTGGCTGATTTACTTCAGAATACATAACCCAATCTGTATGGTCTTCTGTTTCTCCTTGGCCATTTTCAATTCTAACATTAGCTACAAAATTTCTTCCATTTAAAATTCTTGAATATTTATAATTAGTTTTTAATGAACTTGTGCCAGATAAAGGATGTAATACTCCAGAAGTTAACCCCGTATCATAAACTCTTAATTTTGCCTTAGTGCTTGACCCGGCACTCCGATACCATTGATAATTTTTACAAACCCAAACCTTTACACTACTTGCTGTTTTAAAAGTAATTCCCGGAATAACTAATGCCCTTTTAGATGTTTTTGCAACAAATCCATGAAACATTTCCTCTTTAGGATAGGCAGTTGCATGGGCTGGAGTAGAAACAATAACCGATGCTCCATTCATTTCATCCTCTGCAAAATCAAAAGAAGGAGACACAACTACTGCTGC
>CEQA01001459.1_pt1 | contig 10702 bp, 3 predicted proteins | sample 530501 | NCBI WGS metagenome assembly CEQA01 (sample SAMEA2620227, study PRJEB7988) | marine metagenome | isolation source: saline water (ENVO:00002010), including
CTGCCATTGATAATCAATGTTAAATTCCGTGTTTTTTTAAATCTTCTAATACGTTATAATTACCTCTCTTACTATATAGTCTTCTAATGGTTCTTTCATTAATACGATTATATAAATCAGGATTATTTGTCCTTAATCGTTGCATTGCCTTCTTTTTTTCCTGGATAAATATACTTTGAACTTGTAGATAAAAGCGTTGATCTAGAGGTCTCATACCCTCTCTTGCTAATAAACCTAATTCCTTATAATCTTCAACATCATTTTGCCACTTTTTACTGGTTACTAATCTTTTTAGTCTATCATATAATGGCCCTTCTGCTAAATACTTTTGTAATTCAGATTGTTCAAAAGAGTTTAGCTCTTCACCTTTCCAAGTACGTATTGCTTCTGGTAAATTATATGATATCTTTTGTAAAGACCTTTTTACGGGATCATCACCTGCGAATCCTATTGCAACAGGGCTCAGTGAGTTCCACAGTTTTAGCATAGGATTACTAGGATAAGGAGTAAAACGTATAGCTTTATCTCCAGGAGTTAGTATATCGTATTTAGGAGCTAAGAATTGTTTAGCAAATACATCCCTACTAATAACTGTTTCCCAAAAGCCTTTTCTTATCTTCTCATTCTCATCAAGTAAATTACCTAATTGAGCACTTAAGCCAGCATAAGGTACTGATGACCTAACAAATTTAGCTATAATACGTTGTAGCTGTGTTTCGCTTATATTACCGCTAAGGGCTTGAGCTAAATCCTCAACACCTGCTAACATAGATTTATCAATTATTACTGAAGCAAACATAAATTGTGCTTTTTGTAACATATCATCTCTGATAGACTCACCTAAAGCATTTTGATAACCTGCAGTATTTGCAATAGTAGCTAAAATAGTATTATATGGTTCAATGTCAGCATAAGAAATGTAAGTATTACCAATCTTAAAAGAGTTTGGTTGTATTTTATTGTTTCTCCAGTGATCTCTAGTCTCTTTATCATATGGCATAGTACCTGTCATGTTACCAGTTACGGCAGCAGTAAAGGCTAGGAAAGAAATCATAGTACCTGTAGCTACTCTACCTTTCATCAAAGCAATAGCTTGTGGTATATCTGCTTCTCTAATACCATATGTAGTTTCAAGATACTTAGCAGTCTTACCGTTTGCTGCATATTCCATTAAATCTTTATATTTAGCATGGAAGCGAGCTAAACCTGGGGTATGTTGCCAAGTTAAATCTAAAGCATTAAAACCAGTACGAACGAAGGGAAAAAAGAATCTAAAACCTGTAAGATTTCCTAATTTCTCTAAAGCTTTTAAATTACCAGATAAGGGTTTTGTTAATGCCGTTTCATCTCCTGCTAAGGCTGCAGCCTTGTCTGAGACAACCCATTGATCGTATGGGTCTTTTGTAAATATCTCTTTTCTAAAGTTCTCCTCTTGTCGTCTAGATAATTCTACTACATCATCTAAATCTACTCCGTCATCTATGGCTTTTCTAGCTGCTCTCATACGCATTTCAAACCTACCGATTAATGTTCTGGCTAAAGCGTCACCAGCTCCCATCGCATTTTGAGAATAACGTACCCAAGGTGAATTGTTAAAGTCTAACATTAGGTTAGCTACACCATACCACATCTTTTCTGAGTCAGTACCATACATTTCTACAAATTTACCTATTCGTTTAAATTCTTCGGTACTGGTCTCAAAGTTGTATTTAGCAGCATAAGACTGAGCTTTACGATTTACACCTAAGTCCCAGTTATGTTTAAACATTTTAAGTCCTTCTACAAACATATCACCCATAGCAGAGAACTGTGCTGCAGCAATAACCATTTCTTTCTTATTACCTTGTAGTGCAGCTCCAACATAAGCTTGGAAAGGACGTAATAATGCAATGAAATTAGTACCCAATATAGCTTTGATAGGAGTACGTAAACTACTTAGTACAGAATTATAGAACAGACCTTTAGCCTGTATCCTAATACCAGACCTATAGTTCTGACCTTTAAACCTACCACCTTTATTTTGTACTTGAACCCATCGTAAAGCATCATCCAAAGTAGTGACACTACCTCCAGACATGGCTTGTATCTCCATAAGGGTAGATCTTTCTACATGATTACCTTCTTTAGCTATTCTGTCTAATTCTTTATAAAATTCATCGTATGCTCGATCAATTTCAGCTAGTTCACCCTGTATAATCTTTTTAGCATCCTCTGGCATGAGCTTGTTTTTAAATCTTTCCAGAGTACTACCTGCCATATAGCTCATTTTCTTGTACTCTTTTAAGGCTAGTACAAGCGATTTGTTGGCGTGTTCCATTTGACGGACTCCAGCTGCCCCTGGGGGTAGTTCTAACGCCCCTGTAGCGTACATAGATGCCCTTTTAGACAATGTTTGGATTAACATCTCTAAAGCAACCTTTTGTTCAGGCGTACCTGTCACAATTTTGTTGCCATCAGTCATATATTCAATATAATTTTTCTTTCTTTGGGGGTCAAAATAGGTTAAAAACCGCTCATTTGTACCTGCTGCAATGTCCTCATTTACTCTACTAAATAGTTCTTCTGTTTTCCTTAAAATAGCAGCTTGAACTTTCTTATAGTCAAATGAGTTCATTTTATTATCAAAAATTTCGTTCGCAATTTTCTCGGAAAATTCTTTGATAAACTTATATAGCGACTCACTACCGTCCGACATTCTTTCTATCTGTCTATGTATAAGCACTTGAGTACTTGTAGTACCCTCTTCTAATACTTCACCTATAAGTTGTTTAGTTTTACCACCTAAATCCTTTTGGTCATCTGGTATAAAGGTTTTATCTTGTTCACCAAACATATTAGGGTTACGATCTGGAGTAGGTTTCTTAGTAGGATCACTGTTTTTTGCTGAGGTACCAGCATCTTCAAACCAAGGATCACCAATTTGTTCTCCATTTTTCAGTGCTTGTGCCTCTAACTCTTCTTTAGTGAAACGCTTAAAGCCTCCTTCACCTTCTTGTCCTCTTAAATCAAAGTCTTCCATATCACTGAGAATGAACTCATCATCATCAATGAAAGGCTCCCATCCATTGTAGCCCTGATTTTCTAATTCTAGTGTATATTTACGCTGCATATTATCGTAAAGCTGCCTACGATAGTTAGAAAATATACGTCTAGTTTGACTACCACCTAAACGAGATGCAATATTAGCATATAAATCTTTAATAAATATGCTGACTTCTTGTGCTATACGTCTAAATGTACCCACAGGTGCCATCATGTCGTAGTCAAGCATGAACATCTCAAGCTCGTCCGACATAGTTTCAGCAAAAAATTCGTCTAAATTTTTGTAACGATAATTTGAAGGTGTGTATCTACCTTTTTTAAATAGTTCTGCATCTTTACCACCTTCAGCTAAGAACTTAGCCCTACGGTTTAAGAACTCTTTATTTAATTTGGTTACATCACTCTTAGGTAAATATCTAGATAGGGTATGCCATAATTCATGGATCATAACCCCAGTAAATTCACCTGTCTTCATTACATCTTTTTGGATTTCAATAAGTTTATTACCGAAGTTAAACCTACCTTGAACCCCTAACTTATTAGTTATAGATAAAGACACATCTCCAAAAAATCTATCACCTAAAAGCTGTATAACTTCTTCTATAGCTTCAGCTTCTTCTGGATCTAAACCTTTTGTAGTGAATTTTTTCTGTAATCTCTTTATTAAGTATTCAGCACCTCTACTTCCTTCTAAACCCCTGCCAGACTCTATATTTGTTTTCCAAGGCTTTCTAGGAGGACGTGCACCAAAACCTCTACTATCAAAGATTGGTAAATCTGTACTAACATCAGATCCTCCAGAGTTCTTTAAACGGTATGGGTCTAAATCTATCTGTGATTCTGGGTTCCAGTACACTCTAACTTTATGACTTCTATCTCCATGTTTAGCTGAGTACTCAATACCGCCATAACCTAGTTCTTGTAAATCTGCATGTACCTCATCAAGTACTTGTGTAACTTCCTCACGGGGATAGTATTGTTGATCTTTGACTCTTTCTATAAAATCTGAATAACTAATACTACCTTCTGTAGGCCACGCTGATTCAAAATTATCTGCTATCGACTGAGGAAACATTACATCGCCATCAGCTGATATCTGATCATTAAGAAGACCTAAACGTTTAAATGATTCAACTTCTGGATCTAAACTATCAAACGGATATTGTTTTTCTGCATCTAAAAATTTAACAGGTTCTTTCTCTATAACCCTGTACATAACTTTTTTCTTACCACTAGCATCCATTCCAATAGCAAGTCCTTCGCCTATTGATCTGTCGCCAGCTGCAACTGTCAAATCATCTACAGTATAGAAACCATTACCCATTAAGTTTTCATCATTCCATCTGCGAGCATCTTTTGTGTAATAGGGGAAATCACCTGGAAGTCCTTTACCACTACCGTGAAAGAAAAGCTCATTACCGACAACATCTTCTAAATTTCCTTTAGAAAAATGTACATACTGTTTTCCTAGAGATTCATCTAGATTACCAACAATATGATCTTCCCAAGGATCTGGAGGTATTCCACGGTTATTAACAGCATCATCCTTTTGTAAGTCTTTACGCTGTTTATACTCGTTACGTATTTCAGTTTGAAGTCTCTTGCCTAAAGCCTTATTTCCATCTATATTAGCTTCTTCTATGCTCTTACCAGCCTTACGGGATCTAATAGCAACCCATCTACCTTTAGCAAATGCTGTTAAATAATGAGCTATAATATTTGCACCAGCTCCAGCAAAGACAGTTTTCATTCTAGCTGTCCAAGGATTATCTTCATCTGGATCAACAGACAAAAACTCGGATAATGGTAGCCAAGGAGCATACTCATTTAGTAAGTTAGCAAGGTTACCATAGTCAGATTCCGAAGAAATAAGATCAGCTGCAGCCCCTTCAAGTGCAAGGTTACCTAATCCACCAGCACGTTTTGGTATAAATTTAATAAATCTTGCACCTTTTCTAGTTTGTGCAAGTTTACTTATAATAGGGGTTTTACTTTTTACTACTCCAGAAAGTAGCTTGTTGCCCAGATTCCTTTGGATAACAGCTGTCTTTCGTATAGCAGTTTGAGCAGCAACATTAGCCTTAGCAGCTTTACCTACTCCTCCCGTAAGATACAATAAGTAGCCGAACTCTGATAGATCTCTTAATAAGTCACCATATCCAGATAAAGTATTAGGTTGGAATCTATCTGGTATATTTAAAATTCCAGGTTGTGCTCCACCTACACCTAGCTTTTGTGCCTCTCTATACTCCTTACCATTAAATGGGTTGTTACCATATTCTTGGTTCATACCCATTATTCTATTAGCAGTAGAGGTAATTGTATCTCCCGTAAGATCTAAAAAACTACCTATACTTTCAACAGCATCTGTCGCACCACCGTACAAAGCTTTAGCTGTTTCACTAGCAAACTGTACAGGATTATTAGGTAGGAACCCCTGTGGATTCTCAGCCTTAGCTTCTTCTGCTGCCTGTTGTTGTTGTAATAATTCTATTTTTTGTTGATTTTGGTAATTTTCTAATAATCCCAAATCATCATCCAGCATTGAATCAATTTCGCTGTTTGTTTTATCTCGATATCTGAGGGGGTCATTAGCCGTGACTTCGCCCGATTCCTCAGAATTTTCAAGACGCATTAATTCATCTTCACTCATGATTTATTGTCGTCCTTCCAGCTTACATGATCCCGTAGGATCCCAACTCCAATGCCATGCTTCGGTTTCACCTTTGTTCCACCCGCTGTTCATGTCTGTTGTTGGTGTACCTGTATGTGGACATAAGTTGTAATTTGTGTAATTTTCTAATAACCAAGCATAAGCTGCTTCGCCTTTTTTACCTGTAGCCCAGCTTAAATCTAATGATACACCTGCGTTGTGATTAGATTTCCCGACCTCAGCTACGTCAACCTCGCTGCCTGATTTTGCTTTTTTATCTAATAATCTTTTTTGGTCATCTAAAGTTCTATAACCATCATTTATACCAAAGCTATGACCATTTGCTTTAGCATCTTTGAATAACCTAAACCAATCTTTAGAAGCATCTTTTCTAATAAAGAATGTTTTTTGCTTAGTACGTACTAATCCTGTATCATCCCAAGCAAAGCCTTTAATTGGTACTAGATCTTCTCTCTTTATCTTACCTGTAAGGTCACCACCTACGTCATAACGTGCTGGATCAACACTTAATTCATAATTATTGAGATCTAAATACCTCTGTGCTATCTTAACCTTAGCAAACTCTGGTTGCTGTATTAATATACTCATGCGAGCATCATCAAGGCTAGTAAATTTACCTCTTCTAAACAGTTCAGATGCCTGTCTCTTAACCTCATTCCATTTTTCTGTACCTAAAACATCATGTAGTGCAAGATTAAGCACACCTACTGGTATATTACCTCTACCTTCTAATTGTTGGTAAACAGTTCTTAAGTTAGTTAACTTAGTTTCTAAATTTTTATGTTCAATATATGCAGTAGTTTCACCTATAAACTGTGGTTTACGTGTAACTATACGTTTTATTAGTCCACTTATTGGGCCAATACCAGCAACCTCTCCTTCATAATGCTCTGGATTTACTATAAATTGTGCGGGTACCTCTTCTTTCTGAAGCCTTAATAACATATCTTGTACACCTAAGAAGTCCGAAGGTATCTCTTCATTATGTATTGAACCTTCTGGGTGTATATAACTTTCGTTAATGCTATAATCTACCTTAAGTGAGTTACCATTACCAAGATTAAACTTAGATAAGAATGGTGTAAGAGCACTGGTATCTCCACTTCTATAAGCTGATAAAGCACTTATGGTGAATTTATTATAACCTTTCTCATTCCAGTTGTTTACATCTCCTGATGCCATATATGCAGCGACCATACGTACTCTAATATTGTCGTTATTAGTAAGACCTTCTGTTGCGGTAATAGCTTTTTTAATTTTAAAATGAAGTAAAGTTTCTAATAGTTTAGGGTCACCAACTATTTGTTCCCACTCTTTAGATGGTAAGCCCATTTCAGCTAAATATAAATTAGCTTCTTCTGGTCTAAGAGGTAGCTGACCATCTGTAGATACTAAACTAGATAAAATATTATAAGGAGAAATATATCCTGCTTCTACTATAACTCTGTTATAACCTTCTGTTTCACCACTAATTAATGTTTTCCTTTGGTTAAGGTCAAGCTCTAACCAAGCATCTATTTCTCTTTGTGTTTCCTCATCCCATTCCTTCACTAGAGTGGGGTCTAATAATTTAGCTTGTTGGTTATAAATTAATTCTGGTGGAGTGGTACCTTCAGATAGTTTGGACATTGTATGAAAGATGGTGCCAACTTTGCCATCATTTGTAAGGTCAAATAAAGCTCGATCATTTTCGTTAAAGAATAGTTTGGTTTCAAATAAATTTGGTGATTCAAAGTTACTAAATTCAGTGGCAACATTACTCAATTTATTTCTTATCTTAACTTCAATGTTTGTAGGCGAGTCTACACCTTTAGATTCTCTAGAATAGATACTCTCAGAAAATCCATCAGAATCTATTTTAAAATCTAAGCTTTGATCCAAAACAAAACCTGCAGGTACCTCTCTTTTGAGACTGTTTTGTCCCTTTATTTGATCTAATAGGTAACGCTTTGCTTGAAGTATACCTTCCCTTAAAGTTATACCATCATTTGCTTGTTTATACTGTAAGGCATAAGATAATACCTGTGGGCTAAGATACTCTGTAAATTTATCAAGTTGTAACTCTTGCTGCTCTGCACTTAACGTATCTTTTGTTTCAGTTTTAAATATAGCTTCAACTTCTTTCATTAGAGAAGCTGTGGTTTCTGAATGTAAGCTGTAAGCTCCAGGAGAATCTTTATAAGGATCAGCAACTTTACCATCTTCAATATATTGAGCAAGTACCTCTGGGTGTATTTTGTCTAGGTGAACGGAAGTGATAGGTATTATAGAAACATGTTTTTCACCGTCTGGTAAAACTCTTTGAACATTATATAGCCTTTCTAACTCTTGCATACGTGCTATGCTGGCGTTTTTACTTAAAGGTGCTGTACCTGCATAATCTTGTAGACTACCATTGTCATGACCGTTAAGAATAGATTTAGCCCAAGCCATCCCGTAATGCTGAACGTAAAGTTTGTTTAATTCTAGAGATTTAGCAATAGGATTATCAGCATGTTGTATATCAATTCTTTGTAAAGTCTCTTTTAAAGCATTTTTCTTACCATTTATTTCATTAGTAGATCTGGTATATTGTTCTTGTAACATCTTACCGTGTATCTCATCACGATCATAACTACCAGCCATTAAGTCATTAAAGGAACTTAACTGTAGCTGACCATTTACCATCTTAGATACACCTTTAATATAAAATCTTGGTTGATCTAAAAAATCTAAAATATCTAACATATCATCTTGGTTAGATAGCTCTGAATTTTCTAGTAGAGATCCTTTACCAACTATCATTTCTAAAAGCTTTTGTTTAGCAGCAGCATTATAACTCCCTTCTACACCAATCATTTTCATTGTAGAGGGAAGTATATTTAAAGCATGCTGGACAACGGCAGTCGCTTGCATTTGACCTATATCCGACTCAAGGTTAGCAAAATTAGTTTTAAATTTGACACTTAAGTCCTCTAACCTTTCATTACCTAATTCAACTTGCTCTTTATTAAACTCTTTTTGTTGCCATAAATTTGTTCTCTCAATAACAGGTTTAGTAAGATGAGTATTGACAAGACTTTGTTTAAATCCAGCACCTTCTTTTCTTATATAATCTGCTTGAACAGTTGCAAGGATTTCTTGACGAACGTTTCTTTTAGTTGAGGGGATGTTATAATAGTCGCCTATTCTATATTCTTCACCGTCAACTACTATAATTTGATCCTGTATTTCATAATCGCTACTATTAGTAAGGACACTGTCTCTATACGCATCCCAACCAGTAGCAGCTTCCATAAGCAAACCTTTACGGTATCCTCTAGCAAAGTTACTGTTATGTTTCTTAAGATTTAATAACCTATATTCATTTCTTATATCATTCCTAATGTCTTTTTCATACTTTGCTTTTAAAGCTTCTGTAGTGAACTCAGTTTTTTCAACTAATTCGTTAGCTCTTTTTTCTAAATCTAATTCTTGTATCTCATCAAGACGCATTTTATCTAATGCTTCTTTGTCTCCTTGAGCTGCTAGTATACCTTGATTTATACCGTCTTCTACTTCATTATCAAATATAGGTTTAGCAACATCTTTTGCCAAAGTATCAAGAAAATTATTAAATTCTTTATTAAGACCTCTTAGGTTCTCTAATTCGTATTTATCACCTGCAAGATCTAGCTTATCTGTACGTGCCAGTTCTTGGAGCTGTTGGTTTGAAACCTTTTGAAATTGAGCAAGAACTTTTCTATTATCTTTTTCTAGGTTTGCGGCTAACTCTTTTTGTTGTTTAGACAGGTCTACTACTTTTCTTTGCTTAAACCCATCGGCTTTAGTGCTTCTTTGATATGCCATAGTTACTTAATCCTTTTTTCTCCCTGGTAAATCATCTTTCCAATTCCCCTCAGCCCAGTAACCTTCACCACCGAGAGTTGTACCAGCACTAAGAGCAGTACTAATACCACCAAGTAGTGGGCCAAGTATAGATGGTTTGGAAGGAGCGTTTTGTTTAATAGGTCTAATAGTTTTGAATGATGCTGTTGGTGCTACGGAAGCAGAAGTTGTAATGGAATTAAGTGCTGCTGTATCAGCTGAATACTGAGCCATATCAATACCATATCTTTGTAGTCCATAATTACGGCTTGCATCAAAGATAGTAGCATCTAGCTGTGCCTGTTGGAATCCTAAGTCACGTTCAGCTTGATTAAGCTCCATTAACATGGATTGACCTGCTGCCATACCACTAGCCATTATTGAACCCTGTGCTTTTACAGCTTCGGCTAGATTAGTTTGACTAGCAAACATCGCCTCATTTAATTTTTCTCTTAATTCTTGGTCAGCTGCAACAGTTGCTCTGTTGGCTTCAGCTTGGTTAATTTCTTTTTGTTTGTAATATGCTGCTCTTGAGGCTGCGTCAGCTTTTAATTGAGCTTCAAATACGTCTCCTTTTCGCTGATCTTCGTAAGCAGATATTGTGATATCATTTATATATTTTTGCCGAGCCATAGCGTTGCTACGGTTAACGGCATCGACTTGAGCACGATGAGCTCTATTCTGTTCTTGTATTCCAGTAATAGCTTTAGCACCACCGAGACCAATACTCATTGCCAGTACTGTGCACATGGTTTAATAAATTGTATTAAGGGGACTCCATTGTAAACATGATACTTAATAAAGGTAAAGCCTAAAAGTTTTATTAGTTTTATATGTGACTCATTCCGCATATCTGCTTGGTTACATAAATAAGGGTTAAGTAAACTGTTTACCCAGCGTTTTGCTTCTCTTACAAATGTATGAGGATATTCTGTGCTGGCATCAGTACATAACATCCATATTAAATTGTGCGGGGTTACTCCCGCCACTCCAGCAGCCTTGCCGTTGGGAACCGTAAAATATACGGAAAATGTTGAGTTATAATAAGACTCTATAATAGAAGCCTCGGCACTTAAACCAGAGGTTTGTTCTACCTCACGTCTATCTTCATAGCGTAAGTTAAGACCCACACTGAGAGCT
>CEQA01004489.1_pt1 | contig 10613 bp, 16 predicted proteins | sample 530501 | NCBI WGS metagenome assembly CEQA01 (sample SAMEA2620227, study PRJEB7988) | marine metagenome | isolation source: saline water (ENVO:00002010), including
GAAAACAATTTAAACTTACATGACAGATTATTAAAAGAAGAATCTGATTTTTATAAAAATAAAGAAGGTAAAATATTTAATGATTTTATAGAAACAATAGAAAATGATCTTCCTAAACTAGCTAATGATATTAAAAAAGTATATACAGATAAAAAAGAATCAGTTTTTAATGCAGCTAAAGAAAAAGGTGCATCTGATAGCGAAGCATACTTTATTTCAAATGCTAAAGTTAAAAAAGAAGACTTAAAAAAAGTTTTATATAAACTTAATAAGCCAGCTCATATAACAGAAGCATTATCAAATTACATTCAATTAATGGATCATTCATACAATACTTTAAAAAGAGGTATTGAAGCTTATGTTGATAATATGAAAATAGGTATGAAGAATGTAGTAGACGAAGATGAAATAACTGCTTTGGGTAAAAAAATACTCAAACAAACAATGCCTGATTATGTTACAGGTTTTTATCCTCATTATAGAAGGGATTTAAATATAGATTTTATGCAAGATTTAATGCCTCATATGCAAAAAGTTTCTGATTCTATGAGTGAGTTCCTTAATGCTAAAACTCCTGGAGAAAAGATGCAATTAATGAATGATGCTATTAATTCTATGAAAGGATATTTAAGTCCTCATACAAAAGGGAGAGGTAAGGCTTTAGATGATAGATTGGTTTCTAAAAACTTTTTAAGTAATGTAAAGAGATATGTAGATGAAGTTGATAATTTTAATTATGTAGCCTTTTCAGATTTAAGAACTAGGCAAATGCTTAATAAAGTTAAAGATGACTTTAGAGATGGAGATCTTGATGGCTATGGCATGGATGTTGTTAGGTTAATGACTGAAATGAATCAATCTATGAAAGGTAAAAATACTGGTTTTGAAAATACTCAATTAGAAGCTATAACTAAAACTATTATGGCTATGGAGTTTACTTCTAAATTAGGCTTTAATTTAAGAGGAGCTATGAAAAACTCTACTCAATGGTTACTTAATGTAGTAGAATATGGGCCTACAATGATGTATAAGGCCAAACAATTTTATACTACTCATCCAGAAGTAAGAAGAAAAATGGTTGAAGCTAGAGAAAAAGCTGGTTTAAAGTTTGGAGAAGGAGATCTTCTTCCAGAATTAAAAGAATCATATGGAGGAGAAAGAAAACTATCAGATAGACATATTATTAGTGGTGAAGATGTTGTATATCAACCTCAGTCTTGGATAGAAAAAGCTGCAGGTAAAACCTCTAAATGGGCAGGTAAAGCTGGTGTATTCATGAGGAAAGTTGAAAACAAAAACAGAGCTGATACTTTTGAGTTTGCTTATTACAGAGAATATATGTTGCTTAAAAACAATACAAAGCTTCAAGAAAAATGGAGATCTGAAGGTATAGATGTTGATAGAGAAATTGCAACAAGAGCAAGAAAATATGCTATTAATTCTGTAAGTCTTCTTCATTTTGATTATTCTGCTTTATCTAAATCTAAATATTTAAGATCTCCTGCTGGTAGAGTTATGGGACAATTCCAGCATTATGCATATAAATTCATGGAGTATAACTTTGGTTTAGCTAAAAATGCTAAAAACGATGTATTAGCTGGCAAAGTCTTAGGATCTAATGCTCAAAAAGCATACAGAATGGGGCTTACTTATTTCTTAGCTCCAGCTTTCTTAGAAATGATGACAGGACTAAACTGGGGTAATCTGGTAGAACATGACAGTAAAAGTAGATTTGAGCAATTATCTGCTTTAATGGGTGGCGATGAAGATGAAATTACTAAAGCATTTTATGGAAGAGGTGTTTTAACAGGTATTATAGGCTTTCCTATGTTGTCAGATGCATTGGCTATAGGTAATATATTTGAGATGTGGAATATGGATGATGATAGCAAGTTAGCATTAATTGCTGGCTATAAAGACTATGCTAATGTTTCAGGGGATAGAAAAGCCTATGAAATAATTAAAATTTTAAATACGTCTATGGGAAGACTATATAGTCAGACTGGACCTATGCTCTATGGTGGAAATGTTGGAGCAGCACTTCAATTTGAAGCTGGTTTATATCCAGGTAAAGCTGCTAAAGCTAAACAGGAGTATATGGAGGAAGCAGTTGAAGATATAGGTAATATGCTTCCTGAGGATATAGCTAATGCTCTAGCAGCCTTAAAAGAACAAGGGATTGACTTATATGAAGCCTCTAAGCAAAACCCTTATCGGAAGTAGATTCTTCTTTTTCAATTTGTACTAATTCATTCTTTAATACTTCAAATGATCTTATTACATTGTGTATTATTCCTATTTGAATACGTATGTCTGTATTTTCAGCATTTGTATCCTTAAATTCTTTCACAGTATCAATTGTGACCTCTAATGTTTCCAATAATAGATTATAAGCGTTAGGTATTTTTTGATTCATAGCCATTACATACCCATCCTATCTGCAACTCTATCTAATTTAGATCTTATTTCTTCTACTGATTCTTGAATTTCTCTAATCCAATGATATACGTTTTCCATATCCATTGCATGATCTTGAACAGATATATGTTTAGGTACTACTTTTTCTGTTTTTACTTTCTTAACTTTAGTTTTAGTCATTTTCTCTCCTATTCTGTTGGTTTTTTACCTTTTAGTTTACATTGATATAAATATCTTTCTCTTTTATGTTTAGTCCAAGGAACAAAATGTGTATAATCTGTATCCTTTTCTCTTCTTCCTAATTTAAGATCAGTTCTAGTTATGAAATGAAAGTATTCTGTTAATCTCATTTTACTTTATACTCCTTTGATATTAGTTCTATGAAATGATTTAAGCTAATAGCTACATAGGGATTTTTTCTATTCTTTTTTACAACAACAGCAGCATGCATTCCTTCTTTAGTATTAGCTTCAGCTTGTTCAACAGCAGCCCAAAAGCTTAACTTTTCTACATTTTTACATTCAAAAGAATAAGGTATGATTTTTTGACCTTGTGGAGAGAGTACAATATCTTCTCCTGTCATTCCCATTGTTTGCGACTTAATATCATCTTCCTTTAATTTAGGTATTTTACTGGTAAAAACAAAGACTTCTCTCAGTTTATCTCTTACTAGATTTTGTAACGCTCTTCCTTTTGCTTTCACTGATTTTACTTTCAATTCTACCCCTTTCTAATCTTTTCATTACTTTTTTAATTATATTTTTTATATGCAAGAAAGGGCCCTCCACACGAAGACCCTTTTCTTGTTTCCTCCTATTACTCTGCTTCATATTTAGTTATCTTATATGAATAAGAGCCATTCCTTTCCCATAAAGCTATAGACAATTCATCTCCAGGTTTAATTGCCATATCTAATTCTATTTTTCCTGTATACATAGGCAACTTAGGATTTTCTGCTACTTTTTCGTTTTTGTTGATCCAGCCGTTAGAGACTGCTGTGTATTTTGTTTCCATACTTTCTCCTTTATTATATTTTCTATTATTTTTCTATCTTGTTTTTGTATTTCTATTAAGTCTCCTATAGTTGGCTCATGATCATTTTCTTCATACCAACTTATAAGAGCATTAGCTATCTTGCCCATCTTTTCTTCCTTCCCAACCAAACCACTCTTTACGCCAATTAGAGAGCTGTTTAGTTCTTTCTTTGCTTGTTATGTGACCTTTAGATAATTTAGTTCTTCCTTTTATTCTAGCCTTTAAAGATCTTTCTCTTCTTTGACTGTGTAAACTTAAATCAGCTAATATCACTTTCTTTTTTTTTGCTTGTCTTTTCATATTCCCCCTAACATGGTTTGAGCTTTACATTATGAGGTTTTAATTTAACTCTCATATGTTCTCTTTCTCTGTTTTTATCACTCTTAAGTTCAAGATAAGATATAGAACCATCTTGATCTCTGAATGGCTTTAATGATAGTAATTTGTTAGCATTGTAAGCTATTCTAAATGAACCTCTAGCACTAGATATATCCATACCTTCTTTAAATGCTGATTTATTTATTTCACTTACTGCGAACACTACTACATTATGCTTAACAGCTAATTCCATCAAAGCTTGTGATGCTTCTTCACATTTCATGTTCATATCTTTGTGCTTTGATCTAAATAAGCCCATGTGATCAACAATAATAAGCTCTGGTTTTCTAGGCATCATAGATATTCTTTTTTCTATTTCAAAAGGATATGGAGATGAATAGTCTACTGTAAGCCATTTAAACTTTTCACTTTGTCCATTTTGAAACTTTTTGTAATGTGCCTCTAATTGTTCTTGACTCCATTCGTTTTCAATCATAACAAATCTAGACCATATTTGTCTTGCAGACATTTCCATTTCAATGAAATATGTTGGCCTCTTCAACTCTACCATCCAATTTTGAAGCAACATAGTTTTCATACTTGCTGGAGGAGCTTGCAATATTACTACCTCACCTGGATATATAGGAAAGTCTTGACCATATAATTCTCCTATATTAATAGGTTGCCTATCTTCTCTGTAAAAATCTATTAATTGATTTTCCATTTGCAAAGATGTTAAAGCTTTAGTGTCAGCTTTAGATTTATACAATCTACAATTCTTAGAGCAGAATTTGTCCATCACTACATCACTACATCCATATCTATTTCCTTCACCATTATGTCCATCATAAGAAGATTTAATAATGCTTTCCATTTCCTTTTCAGAAAATTTATAGTTAGGTTTATCTACTTTCTTTCTCCAGTTTTCCATAACTAATCTTACAATAGGTTCTGGATATAGCCATCTAAAATGAGCAGCTAATCTTAATGCTACTGCATGTCTTTGTCCTATATTAGTACCACTTAACATTCTTTGTATGCATGTATAATTAGCAGCGTCTGGTTGTCTTCCTTCTCCTTCAAATATAGTATCAATTACTTCTTTTTTCTTAGGTGTAACAGAAGGCATAACATTAAATATCTTTTCATGACTAGCTATTACGTAATTATGCAATCTTTTATTAGGACTTTTTGCTCTATTAGTAATTAATTCTTTAGCATTTACATGAAATAACCATTCTTTTTCAATATCTACTTTATAAAATCCAGATTTTGTATTCTTAGTATTAAGTATTCTGATAAGTCTTGTTTTATCAGTTACTGAAGAATCAGCATATTCAAAGATTCCTTTACTAGTTAATTCTTTCTTTACATAAACATGCAAGTTTTCATCTGGATTCCATTGAAATGCTTTACTAGGAATACCAAAATGAAATCCTCTTCCACTAAAATACAAGCTATACATACATTGTAATTGATCTAACAATAAAGATAGTTTTTGTGCTCCCTCTATTGCTTTATCAAATTCAGGTCCATCTACATCTAATATAAACTCATCAGGCATATATAAAGCTCCATCATAACCAGATAAAGTTTTATTTTTAGCAAAATATTCTACTACTTCTTCATCGTAATAATACAATGAACAGAATGTGTCATGTTTATATCCCATAAATTGTTCATATTGATTTGCATCATGAAAATGATGTCTTTTATTTATACCAAAAGCAAATTCTCTTATCATTATTCTCCTTTCATTTTTTGATAGGGGAAGCAGAAAGGAGTACCTCCCCTATCTCTCTCCCCTAGACTACCAAGGTATATCTTCTACTTTGTCTACTACTGTAATATCATCATCTGTTCCAAAACTATCAGAACTAGAATTATCTTTCTTTACGTAATTGTTGTAGTATTCTTCAGCTTTTCCTTTCCAGTATTCAACATCACTATCAGAAAATGATTCTAATTCATTCTCGAACACTGTCGGAGCTACACTAGTCAAAACTTCTGTGTATTTCTTTCCAGATTTCTTATAAAAGAATACATTTATTTTCTTTCCTGATAGTTCTTCAGGTTTATCATCTATTGTTAATATAGCATCACCATCATCTGATTTAGATACGCTTTTAATACCAGCATTAGCAAATCTAAATAATCTGCCTATTGCAAATTCTTCTCCAGATTCACCTTCTTTTGCCCATATTCTTAAAGCAAGTTTATCATAATCAGCATATTCTTTAAACCAGCAATCTATAAATTTACTTCCATTAAATTCACCATATGAAGCTTTAGAGATTGTTAGTGTATGCCATCCTGGAGGGAATTTATCTACAAATTTCTCTCCTGCGTTCTTAACTGTTAATGTTCTCATTTGATACCTCCTCTATATTATTAGTTTCTCCCCTTAAATATGCAATCTCTCCATTAGCTGGAGTAGATTCAGCAAAATTAGGATCTTCAGCATCTGCTGCCTGTTCCATTGAAGTTCTTTCAGGTTCAGGTATGTGATTATTTCTTAAGTTATGTGGATCTTCTTCACTTCCATCTTCATTAAGTAATGGATTAATTAATGATTTTAAGCTGAAAGTTTTACCACTGCCAGGTGAGCCTATAACTAAGATTTTAGAGCCATTAAAGCCCTTTTTAGAAGCTGCTGTTAGTACTTGATTGAAATCTTGATCCATTTCTTCAGGTAATAACTGAGTTCTATCTTTAGCATGGTTATACATTTCACTATTTGCAGTAATCCATTTATATTCTCTAGTTCCATCATCTTTAGTTATGGTTTTAGTATAGAATACAAAATCAAACCATTTAGATATATCTTCTTTAGTAGATCCATCTACATATGGTTGTAATCTATTTTCTCCTGAATCCATAGTTTGCACTTTAGAATGACAAGTTAATATCACATTTCCAGGTATTCTAGTTACAAATTCTAAAGCAGTATCAAGCTTATTCTTTAATCTGCCCCATTCTTGTAGTTTCATCTTACCTGTTTTATCTGTTAGAGTTCTCATAAACTTTTTAGATAGCTCAGAAAATGTATCAATAACTAAAGCGTCTATTTGAATATCATTTCTAGGAACTATTTTGCTTACTGTTTGCTCTATTTCGAAAGTATCACTCATCTTTACTTTCTTTTTTACTGTTTCAGTCTTATATATTTTACCTATAGTAGACTGGAATTCATCCCATGAAGACGGGGTGAGCATCGGCAGACCAAAGTTCTTAGCAATAGTTTCTTCAGAACCTAAAGTTTTAGAACCATGTTCTACGTCAAAGTATAATACCTTCATAGTATTTCTCCTTTATTTTTATGTTACGTTTCCTTACAGGGCTTGTAATTTAAGAACTAAGTTTCGTTTTTCCTAATAATAATGTTGGAAAATTAAAACTTATTTCTTTGTTGAAAGGCTGGCCCGTTACAACCTTTCTAATTGAGTTAGCAATAAAGCTACCACTCATATTTGCGCAATAGCTAGTAGCCTTTGCATTGCATGGTTCAGGATCACCATCTTCATCTGAATACCATGTCTTTAAGTATTTCTTTAATGTAGGATTAATTAAAGTATATTGCTGATAGTGCTCTGCTCCCATTCTACCATCAATTAACGCTACAGGTTTATCTCCACAATTAGATATAATAGTTACAGCTTCTAATCTGCTAGACATATTATCAAATCCTAATACAATTATATTTTTTGAACTAGGATTAGGAAGATATTCTTTAAATTCGCCATGTATTGCATCTGTTACACAATATGGATTAATATATTTTATCATGTCACGTAAAGCTTCAACTTTAGGCTTGTCTATATCATTGAAATTATACTGACTTACTCCAATATTTTCAGTAGATACATGATCCATATCATATAAATTCATAAAACATGCACCACATCTAGCTAATTGAGTAGCTGCTGAACTACCTATAGCTCCACATCCAAGTATATGAAATGTATAATCTTCTATTTTATCTCCAATTATATCAGAGAATCTTGTTGTAAAACTCATTTATTTTTCCTTTCTTTTAATTCAATATATCTTATCACATCTTTATAGTTTTCTATTCTAAATATAGCATTATCACCACATTTCATGCACCTACCCATAGGTTCAGAATCATATAATTCATCATAATTAACTTCCCCTACAGGTGGCGCATCGCAGCAATTACTATAATACTCAGTTTCTATCATTGCTTTCTCCTGTGTCAAGCAAATCTACAAAACCACTGTAAGTATATATTTCTTGGTATACTTCACTTTGAGAAGGTATTTTAATCTTCCATTGTGATTTAATAGACTTAAGCTTTTTATTTAATTTGTATAATTTATTTTTAAAAGTATTATACTGTATTGCTCCTTCAATGAATTTATCACAAAACTCATCACCTTCTTGTATTACTTCAGTTAATCCAGGATCATATGACATCTCATCCATAATCATTTCAGCTTTGACTTCCTGCTCATCTTCTTCTCCCCACAAATAACCTTGATGTATATTTCTTTGATTAATAACACTTCCACCATTTCTTAACCAATGATTATTTGTCGTTGTAACTATTGTTTCTTTATTGCATAGTTCTTTTACTTCTTTAACTAGCTCAGGATTTTTCTTTTCTTGATCAACGATTGTTAGTTCAACATTTTCAGCTAATGTTACTGGCTTCCATACACTAACTCTGAATTTATATTCTTGTTTTAAATTAACAACAAGTGCAAAGCTTATATCTCCATCATTGAATTCTTCAATAGCTTTATGATCTGTACCACTCCAAAATGCTGCCATAGTATGATGTGAGTGCCACCATAAGAATCTATATTCATTATTTGGTAACTCTTTCATCATATAAGCTGCTTCTTTAGTGTAATACTTTGCTAGTTCATCTTTATCTAATGATGTATTTGCAGCTGACACTTCTTGTTTAAGTATTTTAGGCCTATGTACATGCCAATCATCATTATTATCCTTTATCATTAAAGCCATGCCTCCTATTTCGGCTCCCCATTCATCATGAGCAATATCTGCGTAGGCTATTATTTTATCCCATACTTCTCTTTTTATGTAATAATTATTCATCTGTTATTATTCCTTTCTATTTGTCTTTCGTACCATCTTAGTATTCTTTCTTCGTCAGTCGTAGCTTCTTCTGCTATTCTTTCAGGATCAAATGTTCCTCTTTCTTCACCTTCTTCTCTTAATGATTCTTCATAATATACAGCTTCTTCATCAAGACATGTTTCACATTCATATGGAGGATTGTTATGTTCACAAACATCTTCATGTTCTTCGACATATTCATTATACTGCTGCATTAGAGTATCAATACTATAACTTCTATTCATAAAAGCAATAGTATATAAATCTATTTCTTCATCTTCCATTAAATTATTATACTGACTAGGAGTAAAATAGCTAATTTGAGAATCTAAAGCATCTAATATAGATAATCTTTCTTCAGTTACATTTACTACTCTATTATAATAATCACAACGATCTCTTAATGCACAATCAATATCATCACATGTTGTGTCGTTTCTAACTGCATAACTTACTTTTCCATTATTTAAATCACTTATAGCTAAAGGAACTCCACAATTAACATGGGTATCTCTTGATTGCAAGTTTCTATATACAGAATATTTTTCTTGCCTTGCTAACCATCTAGGAACTCCTGGATATGAAGTGTGAGGCTGATTATGAGGGTTAGTGAATGAAGTATCATATCTAGATATCCATTGATTTAATAAAATAGAAAGTTCTATTAAATTAAATTGTGAAGCAGCTTGAGTTATATCACCTGAATGACTTCCCCAGCATACAGCTCCTCCTCTTCCATTATACTGACTTATATATGGAAACTTTATTGGATCTGCTGGGCTTTTATAATCTCCTATTGTACTCATAGCTACTGATATCCTTCTTGCATTGCCAGCCACTTGGTTTAAATGTTTTAACATGTTAAATTCAATATTAATCTCAACAGGATATAATTTAAGGTCAACTAACTTCTCTCCATTATTATATATGCCCATAACAGGATTTTCCCATCTTATTTCTAATCTATATTTAATATCTGTAGGATCATGTTCATTGACATCAACATATACTCCCATATTAAATACTTTAGGATCATACATTTCTTTAACTGTTTGTAATTCATTAACTATTTTTTCTTTTGTATTATCAAATGAAGTTTGTATTATTTCAGTATTATCTTGAAATCTAATACCATCTCTTCTTAATTGAGACATTCTATTATCTATCTCTATTAACGATCTTTGCATATTTGTATGATAATATCTTCTGTCATTTATTCTATTAAAGAAATAATACACACCTGAATATCTCATATTAAATGCTAAAACTAATTTTTCATAAGATTTTTTTAATTTATCTCCTACTCCTGGACTCCATCTGAAAGTTTTAGTACATTTAATATCAGTTTGATATCTGTTATTAAATTGATTTATCTTTTCTAATATTTCTGCTTGAGGTCCTAACAGGACTTCTTCAGCTATTTCATTTAGATTTGGATTGTAATCCTGTATCTCCATCTTGATCCCCTTTCTTATGTTTATCATAGTATGTATTTATTACTTTAATTATACTGTTAATTCTCATAGTACTGGCTTCAGTTCTATAATCATGTAAGAAATAACTTTTACATAATTCTATTACATTATCCATTGCTTCTTCAGCATCTATTAACTTTTCATGTGTTTCTTCTAATATTTTAATTAAATCATCTTGATCTTTTATATTCATTATTTACCCCTAACTGTATCTATTTTATCGCTTATTATACCACTCTCTATATCTTCATAAAACTCTCT